>Ga0123342_1000124_pt1 | contig 93990 bp, 37 predicted proteins | sample Turbeawhitnodule_FD_89960 | JGI IMG/M metagenome (GOLD analysis project Ga0123342, IMG submission 89960) | Root nodule microbial communities of legume samples collected from Mexico - Turtle bean Mexico white nodule | ecosystem: Host-associated > Plants > Roots > Nodule | place: Mexico: Nepantla...
ATTAAAGTGTGTGTGTTTATTTATTTATAAAAAAATTATATCTGTTTATTTAATATATATATATTTTTTTTATTGAATGTAATGAATTATATATTTTTTATATATATATATATATATATATATATATATATATATATTATACAAATCTTGATAAATGAAAATATAACCAACAAAAGAGAAAATATATGAAGTTGGAAGGTTGAACTATATGTTATTTAGCATTAAAAAGAAAGAAATTATTGGTCAAATTGATCATGATCAAATCAATCTACTTGAAGAGTTTCATTTGAAGATGTGTTTGTTGGTGACAAAACTAATTTGTATTGCATGTTTTAATTTTTTTACATGAAATTGTTAATCATACATCTTCTCATTCTTACATACCATATACAATTAATCTTCTTCTTCTTTTCTTCTTGAGCTCTCAAAGAAATCTTGGGCTTTCGATTACTGGATCTATTGGATTGGGCTCCAATATGTGGGCTTTAAATTGGCTCGTGATTGCTGGATGTGGTCTATCTATCTGTTACTTGATCATGTTCAACTATCGGCTTCTAGTTTCGAGTTTTCTCTCAGGTGGGTGTGTGTACCTGCAAGGTGTTCCGATGATAAAGTCAGAATCAGTTTGTTCAATTTATCAGATAAAATCACTCTACTTACCTCTTAAGCAGATCACCTATCTATAGTGTTCACTTCTTGGACTTTGACTTAATTCAGCTTTTACTCTTCACACCTTACAATTATTAAATATAGGTTTCTTCTTCCTGCACCCCCACGTTTTTCTTCTTGCACCCCACAATTTTGAATATCTCAAAATTGACCTTGACCTATTATTTGAGAAGGGGCACCGTGCTGGACTTTCCTTGCCACTGTGCTGGACTTATCGGAAGCATAAATCCGGAATTTTACCGTATTATGTGATCTGAAATTCTACCGGATTCTATAATCTAGAATTTGAAAAAGCATTTACGAAAACAAAAATCCATAGAAAAAACGGATGTCTAGATCCCAAAACAAAACAAAAAAATTACTTACCTTTGGCAAGAGCATTCTAAATCACAAAGAAGAAATGTGTGAGATTGAAAGAAGAATGGTTTGGAGGTGTCGCTATTGTAGAAGATGAAGAAACACGGCTGCGCAAGTGAGAACATCCCTGTATGCATTCTTTAGGGTTTTTTAAGTTAGGGATATTTTTGAAATTTTAAAAACTAATAAAGATGATTTAGTCTTTGCATAAGAGTGTCGGAGTGCAAAAAAAACATGAAAGTGCAGGAAGAAACTGCCTTAAATATACTCTAAATGTTTTTAACCTATTTATTGAACTTTGATACAATGTCTTATTATTCTATTATTTATTTATTTTACTTTAGTTTTCAACATCCTAACGTCCTCTCGACTTTTAAGTCTCTCGGTTTAGTTATTACAGTACATAAAAGGAAAAATTTCATCTAGGAGTAACATGAGTCATAACAACCTTAACAAAATCTTTGAAGTATTATTTGAGAATGTTTTTGAAAGGTTCTATGAACATTTTAATTAATTATTATAAATTGAATAATTCATATCCTTAATAATAATTGATTATGGTTTCATTAGCATAGAAAGTTTCGAACCTTGCTTTCTTTGATAATCGATTGTGTTGACATTTACAAATATTTTAAAAACTTTGCTTTTGTTGTTAATCGATTAATTTATACAATAGTCTGTTATTTATGCAAATAACCAATTAAATAGAAGTATAAATGATTATATTGTTTTATTTGTGTTTCATGAAACACCTTAGAATAAATAATCAATTATACTTAACGTATCATGAGTATGATTACATGTTAAACATCTGCTTTGTGGTTTAATATGAATATTTTAAGATAGTGTAAATAATTACTCTAAAATTAAATTAGTTGATACTAAATGTAAAATTGGTGTAGTTGAATCAATCTAAAATATCTTAGTGCAATCTTTCTCTTATCCTTGAATTCTCAATCATTCTATCAAAAATTACATTATAAATCTAAGTTTAAGTTAAGAACTCAAGAAAATGAAAACTTGTAAGAGAAAACCAAGATTTCTTTTACAAACTAAACGACACCAAAATCAAACAGATTAAACTAAATAGAATAAGAATATGAATTTAATAGAATAAAAATAGATGATACGTTACAAGAAAATCATTAAATATATATAAACTAATTTTAGAGATTAAATAATTAGTCAATATATTGATTAAATTAGAGAGCATTTCATAAACTAAAAAAATATTGATATGTAAAATAGTTTTTATTATTAATAAAAAATTTATAAAATAATTTTTAAATTAGTATCTAACTATTAACAATCAAGATTTTAGCTCGTTCTAAACTAGTTTCTATTAATCTTTTAGACACTAATGTAGAATATCAAATATTAGTAGCTAAAACTTTGGTAGCTACTTAAATACCAATATAGAAACCATTTTATAATATTTTATTAATAATAGAAATTATTTTACATATCAATAATTTGTTTGTCTCTAAATTAGTATCTAATTTATCAATATAGTAACTAATTATTTTTTGTCTTCAAATTTAGTTACTATTTAATTATTTTCTTATAATACATTATTAATAAAAAAAATATCAAATATCTTAGTTACTAATATTTTAAATTAAAAAAATAATAGAGACTAATTTAAAATATAGAATAGTAAGTAGCTAAAATATTGTGAAACAATTTAAAAACTATATAAATTTTTATTAATAATAAAAACAACTTTAAATATTAATATTTTTTAATTTATAAATAAGTTTTAATTTAGTCAAATAATAACTAATATTTTGGTCTCTAAAACTTAGTTTTCATTTAATAATTTTTTATTGATATTTCAATATAATTAAGAAAATAGATTCATTAAATTTATATCTAACTTTAGAGTACAACAACTATTCAGGTGGCTGTCACGGGTGAATTAAATTTTTTTATAAGTTTGCAGTGTTTGAATAAAAGTTTCACCTACTTTAGAAACTATAAATGGAATCATTGAATTCAATTTTCATGGCTAACCAAATAAATTAACTTGTTTACTTTATTAATTGAAATTGCCAATTAATGATTGCAATTTCTTGCCACAACAAATGCTGATTCAATAATGCTTCCCAATTTTTCAATTCAAAACTCACCAAATTTAATGAAAATTTTCTTCTTCAATTTTCTTCTTCAAATTTTCTTTATCCAATTTTCTTCTTCAAATTCCAAATTTTCCACCTAATTCATAATAAATAAATATGCAAATCTTCATTTATTGTTTGATATTTGTACTGAATTTTATGTCTAAATATTTTAATGGTTTTGTTATTTTTCTGTACAAAAACTGTCTTTTTTCTATTTTATTTTATACTACTGGGAAATACTAAATTAATTTTTAAATATTAATGTCAATCAAATTGTGATATTATCAGAGTTAACATAGTAGACTGTAAATTAACATAAAATTTTTTATTTTTTATTTTTAAATAAAAAATTATTTTAAATGATTTACTATGAATAAAGTCAGTTTAGTCAATTATAATTGGATGCTAATTATTTTTAACTTCTTTAATAAATAAATATTTTTGACTAGTTGTTAATTAAAATAAATATTAAGGATAAATAAAGTTAATCTTCTTTATTTTTAATATTTATTTAAATTAATGTTAGTTAAGTTGATTTTAATTTATGTTATAAATTTGTACTTTCGATAACAAATAGAAATTTTAAATTATTTTTATAAAAAAAATTCAAATTTAAATATAATACATCTCTCTCTTCATAACATGTCTTAGTTATTTTATAAATCTTTTCATATTTATCTTTTTTATCTACCCTAAACCCTAAACCCTAAACCCTAAACCTTCATCCACTATAGTTTTTTTTCTACTTTATTGTTTGTATTTTTTTTATCTTACAAAATTAGTTTGATAAATTTTATATATATTATATTAATTATGAAAATGGCATTGATATCTTTGTGGTGTCATGTGACCTATAATCTAAAAAAACTCACAAATACTTTCACCAATTAGTTATTCTATTCAATTTCAACAACATGAATGAATTGAATTTAGCTAATGAACTATTTGCAATCAAATTCTTGTATATTGCACCATAAGAAAAGAAAAGAAAAAAAAAACTTAATATATAGGGAGATCAAATAGCACCATTTGGGTTTCTCTTATTAACGAATGAATAAGTTAAAAATTGACCTTGCGTTGATTCGCACCGTACAAAACCATTGAACAACTAATTTGGTATTGAATCACTTCATGGGTCCACTCAAAACAATTTAAGTTTTTGCTTACCACAATTTTCAAATTGTACCCAACGGATACACTGCTACCACAACTTAAATCAATTTCAAATGCTACCACCAAACATAAAAGGACTCTCAAATTTATGTGAATAAATGGTTAGAGATAAACTAGATAAAGATATTTTATAATATATAATTGAGTGCAAATATCAATTTATGAGTTGGTTTCGTAAGATTGAATTAGATTTAAAGTCCAGTTTTTAATATAATATCAGAGTCAATTAGAGGTTTATCTTAACGATAGTTTGCTAGTGTTATGAAGTCACTCGCTATTGAATTATTCGTAAATATATAGTCTCACGTACGAGTTGACAGACTCAACATGAAAGGATGCATTGGAGATCGTCCATCGAGTAAAGATAAAAATATTTTAAAATATATATGTTTGTGTATACTTCACCTTATGAGTGAGTTAAAAGTTGAAATAAGATGTAACCGAAATAGGATAAAACCAGATAAAAGAATAAAGAAAATTAAGATATTGATCGATAAGTTGAGAAAGATTTATTACCTCAATATAGTAATTCAAAGTTAAAAATCAAGAGTTTTTCGGACAAATTTATACAAAATTTACTTAAAAAAAAAGAATAGATGTTATAATTTAATAAATAAATTACTGACAAAAAAATTTACTTCTTATATGTAGCAGTATTTTTGTTTTATAGGATATGTGAATAGAAATATATAATAAATTTTTTAATGACATTTATAAATTTATGTCATATATTAATTCAATAAAATTACAATTATTATAGATTTATAATGTAATATTTATAAAGATTAATTTTGTTTTTTTTTTCTTGTAATACTAAATTGATTTTTTTTGTCTAAACTTTACACTATCCATTGATTCATCAATGTAGTTATACTTTACAATAAAAAAAAATTTAAAAAACTAATAACCTTTTAAAAAAATTTAATAATCATTTTAGAATAGAATGATTCATTTTAATATTTGTATACTACAAATATTTGGATAATATAAAACTTAGAAAAAAACAAAAATTAATTTCTTTTTTTAAAATATATAAACAAAACATATTTAAACCTTGATTATATAGTACATAAAACACAACAAACTTTTAAATATATTAAAAAATGTGAATACACATTCAGGTAGTATTAATAATTTATTTATGATACAGTGAATTGTAGACAACAATAAAATAAACTATGTTTTAAATACTTTATTAATATTTACACGTATCTAAGTTATAGCGCATTGTATTAATATTGAAACGATCAGTTATTTTTTAATATAATTAATGTTTTTATTAATCTCTATATTTTTATTATAAAAAATAAAATGAATATATTAAATAATAAATAAACAAAAAATTTAAATTTTGGTAATTTTTGGAATAAGTTTTCTTAATTTATTGTTTTTGAATTATAATTTTCCCCCTAAGATTATATACTTATTGGTGTTCTCCTTCGAATTTATATTTTAAAAATGATTATTATTAAACGGGTAACAGATATTTAAAGAAAAAGACATTTCTCTAACATAAAAGAAAGAGTTGAAGGAAAAAAGAAAACTATGAAGAAGAAACCAAAATTTGTTGACATGGGAGATTTCTTGGCAGCAACCTGCAGGACCCAAGTCATGGCAACAAACACTAATTAATGCATTTTCTCTTTATCTTCTTCCTTTCAACTTAGTTAATGCTTCTTCATGTTTGTTGTCACCAACCCAATTTCACTCTTCATTTCACCTTTTCCATTTTCCTATAAAACCCTTTCTTCTCTTCATTCCAACGCTCAACAAACTCACCATGTCTCCCCAACTTTCCGACCACCTTGAACCCTGGTGCACCCTTGCCGGAAAGGTCGTCATGGTCACCGGCGCCTCCGCCGGCCTCGGCCGCGACTTCTGCCTCGACCTGGCCCGCGCCGGCTGCCGCGTCGTCCTCGCGGCTCGCCGCGTCGACCGCCTCCGCTCCCTCTGCGACGAGATCAACGCGATGGCGCCTCCGGCGGCCCTCGCAGACGGCGGCGGGAGCCTCCGCGCCGTCGCCGTGGAGCTTGACATTGCCGCCGATGGCCCCGTCGTGGATAGTTACGTGCAGAAGGCGTGGGACGCGTTCGGCCACGTTGATGCGCTGATCAACAACGCTGGTATCAGAGGTAACTGGATTTTCTGAATCTCGCCATGAATGAATAATATTTCGGGGTTGGTTTGTTGAATTGAAATTCCGCAAATCGACATCGTTTTCAACGATTGCTTTCGTCTTCTTTGATTCGAATGTTAATTAGCTTATATGATTTTGTGATCCTTAAAATAATAGAACGACATAAGTAGTTTCTACAGTTTTAAATATTTTATTAAAATCGAGAAACTAATTTGAAGGACTTTGGTCGTTGAAGACGATGCAGCATCCATTTTTACATTTTAATGATTATTTATTAAGAACTACTTACTTACTCAAGAAACAGGGTAGTGTGACCTGAAAGAAGATAAAAATAAATAAAATGAATAATTTAGAAAAGAAATACATATTTTAAGATCAATTCGACACTTGAAGTGTCCCCCATTAGCAGACATTGACAAGTGAAGATTTCGTTACTATCCACAGTGATTTGGTGAAATTGATGCCATTTTTGGAATGATTGCATTCCATTTGTGAGCCCAAAAAAGAACCTTGCTTTGGTATGTGGGATGAATTTGAAATTTTGCTTTTGTGCTTTTAAAGGAAAGTTTTGTTTTACTCAAAAGATTTGTATTTCTTAATCATAGGGTTTAACCCAGGAGAAAAATACACTGTTTTGTGTGCTGAAAGATCTTTAACTTTATCAGTCATTACTGTAAATTTGAAACCAGTAAGAGGGTAATTGTTGAAAGAGCACAACCTTACTGCATACCTTTTGTCAAGTGATTTGCTATGCACACTTGAAATGTGCCCTACCAGTCAAGTCCACTAACTTTATGGGTTTATTTATATACTGTAGTTCTTAATGGATTGGTTTTAAAATGTGTAACTCACTGATAGTGGAAAGTTGTGGTGTTTGATGATGGTGGTGTGGCGTGCAGGAACTGTGAAGTCACCATTGGAATTGTCTGAGGAGGAATGGAACCACTCATTCAGAACGAACCTAACTGGGACGTGGCTGGTGTCAAAAAGCGTATGTAAACGCATGCGTGACGCACAGAGGAAAGGATCCATAATCAACATTGCTTCCATTGCTGGTTTGAATCGTGGCCAATTGCCTGGTTCAGCTGCATATTCATCTTCCAAAGCAGGTGTCAATATCCTCACAAAGGTAAACCAGTCAACTAAAGCTAGACAACCTTCTTTGAATTTCTCTTTTCCACATTGAATTTCTCTTCTTTTCCAGATAGAATTTCTTAACATCTCACTTTGTAGTTGTCGTTGATTTGTCGGATGGGAATATTCCACTGGAACACAAATTAAGAAAAGCATTGTCGTTGACTTCTTTTGTTTACATATTCATTTAATTTCTCCATGTTAAAAGACATGTTGCTTATGTCATCACTTTAGTAGTTGAGAACACTCTGCTTCTTATCTTGTCTGTTAATTCTAAATTCCATTGGTTAATACAAAGTGACATGCTACTTTTCAGATAAAAACACAACAGAATAAAGAAACTCACTCAGCAGTAAATCATTGATTTTGAAACTTGTCTCTAATTTTGCATGCTGATATTGAGAATGATTAGATGTTTGTGAGAGATGAGTGACATTGTTGAGAATGATTAACAGAGAATTTGTGTAAAATGTTGTTTGACAGGTGATGGCACTGGAACTGGGGGCACACAAAATCAGAGTGAATTCCATTTCACCTGGACTATTCAAATCTGAAATCACAGAGAAATTAATGGAAAAAGATTGGTTGAATAAGGTGGCGATGAAAACAGTACCCTTGAGAAGATATGGAACTGCTGATCCAGCATTAACATCATTAGCTCGTTATTTAATCCATGATTCATCAGAATACGTAACTGGCAACAATTTTATTGTGGATGCCGGAGCCACCTTACCTGGCCTCCCTATTTATTCCTCACTATAAATCAAGATCTGTTCTTACCTAAAATGCTTAATTTATCATAAATATTTAAGTTTTTTTAAGTCAATTGTATCTATGTATCTTCAACCTTAATTAGGGTGAGTTTATAAATATTTATAAATTAAAATTTTATTTAATTAATAAAAAATAAAACTCATATGTAATTAATTAAAATATTTAAGTTAATGATATATTTTCTCTTTAGATGAGTAAGTATTGGTAACAAATATGAATGTGTGCATTTGTTGTATAATATCTGTACTCATGATTATATGCTTGCTAAGAGCAATACGGATTAAATATGAATAATTAAAAAATTGAAGATAAATAATTTACATTACATAAAATATATTGTAGTTTCTTCCAAGAAAAAAAATATAAATTATAAACTTACGAGTCTATTATATTTTTAATGGCTAAGTGTAATGAACACAAAAGAAATATAAGAAATTGGTCAAGAATAATTACTAATAATAATAATAATATATTGGTAACAATTACGTTTAAATTAACTAACATTAATTAAGAATTTCATACTTATACAAGGAAGTACGATATACACTTCTTTATCTCCACTTTGAAATGTTTTACTATACTTTTTTCATTTCACTAGCTTTATTTCCTATGTTATGAAAAAGAGTTGGGTAAAATAATCTCAATATGTAAACAACTTTTCTCTCTATAGAGACAATATAAATACCTTGAACATTACAAAATTAATGTTAGAATAACTTATTAAATATATTAAAATTTTATTTAAGGATATACTTAGAGCAACAAAAAATTGTAGTTTTAATACACATGACATAGCTATACTAGAAAAAATACAAAAAAAATCCCTTTGGCATACATAAAAGCTTTTGTTTTTCAAAATCATCCTAAGCATATAGAAAAATTTAAATAACATTAGTATACATATTTCCAACGATTTTTGTGTTCTCTAATTTGATGTTAATTTTTTACTTCATATTTATTAGCATTAGACTAATATATGATTGTAGCTTTTGATCATATTAAATATTTACTCTTATGATTTTATTGATTTATTTTCAATATATTTATCAAATTTTGAGTAACATATTTTTATTATTATTATATTTTATTTTAAAAAATAAAAAATTTAATTAAAAATTATAATTAAAAATTACAAAAACCGATCAAAACTAAATAGCATATATTAGTTTAGTTTGGTTTTACTTTTTTCAAATCAAATTAATTAATTTATTTATTTTTTAGTTAGTTTTTAACCAAAACTGGAATAATAGGCCTACGATTAAATATATTTTATAAATACGTTTCAATCTTCTTTTGTGTTATTTTTAATTTTATATATATATATATATTTAACTGTATACCTTTAAATACCTTACCAAGTTTATGTATTGATATTATTTATTATGTTATATAAATTGTTCTCATAGTATTAAAATTGTTAGGATTAATCATATTGTTTTGAAGATTTAGAGTTTAGGGTTTAGGGTTTAGGGTTTAGGTGTTTCATCACGGTTAAAATGAGTGTTTCATCACGATTATGATACTATATATGATTTTCAGAGAAATAAGAAAAAAAATTTACTATTTCCACATACGAGACTAATGTTCCGACTTCAAGTTCTAAGGAAAGATTATATATTCATTTACCGAAAATAAATAATTTTCCTGACCTATGACCAATAAGATCAATGGAAGAATTGAACTATACATTGATTAGATATAATCCTTGTTATAAATCTAGAAATTGAACTCACTGTACCTGATTGCTTCTCATTGCTGAGCTTGTACTGTAGAGGATATTGTTGAAGGCATAACTAAATGAATCTGATAGAAGCAGAACAAGTGCTAGAGCCATGGCACAAGCTAGAAGACAAAGTCGTTCTTGTGACGGGTGCTTCTTCCGGAATCGGACGAGACCTCTGCATCGACCTCGCTAAAGCTGGCTCCTACGTCGTCGCAGCAGCTCGCCGCCTCGATCGCCTCACCTCCCTCTGCAACGAAATCAACCGCCTGTGGCCCTCGCCTGCCGGAAACTTCCGCGCAGTGGCCGTGGAGCTCGATGTCGCCGCCGATGGCTCCACCATCGACAAGGCCGTGCAGAAAGCCTGGGACGCCTTTGGCCGCATTGATTCCCTGATTAACAACGCTGGTGTGAGAGGTAATCCACTCGGAATTTTTCTATTATTATTGTTAGGCTTAAATTTAGTTTTCGTGACCACATTATATGCTGTATTAGTTTTAATTTTTTTTAAATAGTGTATTTAATGTTCAAATTTTGTGTGTTAGTCTCCATTGTTGTTTTCTTGGGTTACGACATTTGATTCTGTTTTGTCGATGATTAAACCTTGTTAATCAATTTTAGAAAGGTCTACTTTCACAATTACGATCGTTGTCTACGAAGTTCTATTTTGAGAACTTGCTTAAAGGATTCAATTCCAGTTTCACTCAGACAAGGGACCATAGCTATTTTTTAAATTTTAGACCCTGACTTCTTAGTCATGTTAACTAGGACTAAGTAAGACAATGGTTAACACCGAAAATGTTGAATATTATAGAGTGTCCCATACTAAATAAAGAAGAAATTATTTGTTTATTTGTAACATTGAGGCATAACTGAATGCTTCTTGAAAGTTGTAGTGGCGTTTTCACCATTTATTTTGTGTAGGAAGTGTTAAATCACCCTTGAATTTGTCTGAGGAGGAGTGGGATCAGGTCTTCAAGACTAACGTTAGAGGCTGCTGGTTGGTGTCAAAATATGTATGCAAACGCATGTGTGATGCCCCGATGAAGGGATCGATTATTAATATTTCTTCAGTTGCTGGTTTAAATCGGGGGCAATTGCCTGGAGCTGTTGCCTATGCATCATCGAAGGCAGGAGTAAATATGCTGACCAAGGTGATAATATTATTCGAGATGATTTTTCTTAAAATTTAACCACTCTTTTTAATTCTCTCTTGGTTTTTTCTTTTGATTTCTTAATACTTTTATATGACCACTGCATTATAGCAAAAAGTAAATGAATCAAGATTATGAAACTTGTTTGATGTGTTGTGTATACTGTTAGGTTCTTTTTTCTGATGTAAGGATAATAGTTCTTGCTAGGAAATATTAACACCAAACAAAGAAAAGAAATACTGAACATGCTTCTTTATTGCTGATAGAAAGACAAGAATCACCCAATAACCATGGTATACAAGTATACCCCGAAGGAGCTTTCTCCTTATTACAATGGAATTTGCCCAGCAAACTAAAAACTCATTCCTCTCCCCTTTACTCGGAAGAGAACTTATTTATAGGAATTACAGTAAACTAAATAACAGAACCAACTGACACTCCTATCCAACAAATAACCTGTTACAACTTTGACGCTTCCCTTTTCCTATGATAAACCTGCAGACCCTTTCCTCCTATAGATTTTTGCCTGCACTCATTCCTAACATATACAATTACAGAGTTTGATTTATCCGATTTATCAGGATTATATAGAAATGAAAAATTGCCAATATTAAGATAAAAGGTGAGGTAGAAGTTAGTTTGGGTCTACAGTACATTGTATCACAACAGAGAGCATATAAAGTAGTTATTTTAATCCGAGTTATTTTAATCAGGATACTTTAATTAGATTGAATAAGAATAAATCGGATAGCTCTTTCATCAACTACAGCAATATCCGATGTAGCACATTCTCCCTCTTTCGCATATCCGATGCTTTGCAAGGGAATTCCATTTTTAGTTAGAGAAAAGGCCGAAGAAAGAAGGAATAAGAAAATAGGCCTTAGGGGAATTAGACCAGGGCTTGGGCCTGATATTGTAAGTAATAACTAACTCTAGTTAGTTATTTAGGTGTAGGGCAGAGTGAATGAAAGGGTAATTGTACAGGGAAAGGGGATAATCATAAAAATCAGTTGCTATCGAATATTTGTGTTTCAGTCGTATAATTTCCATTTTTATTCTAAACATATCTGTTTTCTTTTAGTTTTTTCTCTATGATTCCCTCTTCTTCTGTAGTTTCCGTAAGAGATCAGATTATGTTTATCCCCTTTGGCATCTGTATAATCAGTAAAGCTATCTTTCTCTTATGATATTATCCCTTCATTTTGGATAGAGTCATGCACCAATTGGAATCTGGTCAAGATTTTACTACTTGTGTCATATTGAATAAACAGCATGCTGATATCACTATAACTAGGGTAATGGTATATGACAGGTCATGGCTTCTGAATTGGGAGTGCACAAAATTAGAGTGAATTCAATATCCCCTGGAATTTTCAAATCTGAAATCACTGAAAGTTTAATGCAAAAAAAGTGGTTGGAAGATGTGGTCAGGAAAATAATGCCTTTGAGGAGATTAGGTACTTCAGATCCAGCATTAACATCTCTAGCTCGTTATCTTATTCATGATTCTTCAGAGTATGTCACAGGCAACAATTTCATTGTTGATTTTGGAGCCACCTTACCAGGTGTGCCAATTTATTCTTCTCTATAATTTATGTATACATTGTTCAGTAGCCCAATATGAACTATTCTTCCATCACATATCTTCAAATTAAATGATATGGAGTTCTGAAGTCTATGTATATGGAGAATTATGTATAATGGCTACCGCCTTCATCTTTACAAATTTTCTTTTTCACTTTTTGGATTATCTAATGAGAAAATCCGTAAGGTACTAATTCTGGAATGTAATTTTACATTCCAGATTAGTCAATTAAGAAGATAAAAGAGGTACAGAAAGACCATAGTAAGGTAAAGGAATCTATGTTCTGTTGTTCTTGTACAAATGATCAAACAGTGACTAATGATCCGTTAGGTTGCCTTCATTTAACTTGTGAATTTCAAAGTTTCTTCACACTAGGATGATGTGGCAGTAGAATTATGCAGATGTAGTTATTACAAAATACTTTCTTACATCTAAACAGTTATTTTATAGAAAGAAATCTCCATAATGAGATGTTGAAATTAAATTTTAATCCACCATAGTAGGTATATGGACTTTTTTTATTTTATTGTTATGTTTATATTAACATTTGTTTATGTTCTGTAAAAAATGATTTGTTTTTATCCAATCGTGAGAATGTACAGAGAAGAGTTTGATTTATTACACTTAAATCCTGTCTTTAAGAATTCTCAATATATTATTACATAGAATAATGAAGGAATGATGAAACAGAATGGCATGCATGTGACAGAGATACAATCAATCTAGTAGAAAATATCTATATTGGAGATTAACTAAAACCTCACTACCATTTTTAACAAATTTTAAGATATATTCATTATATTTAAATTATGGTGAGTTCAGGTAAATAATTTAAGTAAATATTTAAGTAAATATTTATTTGATAACAAGTTCTAACTAACATAAGTTTGTTTTGATGTTTTTACTGTGAAACTTAATAAAGAAGTTGCAAATAATTACTCATGACAAAATCAATTAACTTGCATTTCACCAATCTATGAAAATATATGGGGATATTCTTTCCTGAGAATTAATTAAGAATCTAAAGAGAAATATTGGGTTGGATGGGAGAAAAAAAGTGCGTTTTAACGGGTTTAGATCTTTCTGTGAAATATGTCAAAAATAAACTGAAATATATCTATATATATAGTTAATTATGTGAACAACATAATTAATTATGATGTTCAAAATTTTAATTTAAATGCGTATCTTTTAACACTCATTGATTATGTAATTCCATAATCTATTATGGATGTATTTTCTATTTTTTGTCTGTTCTTTCTACTACACTAATAAATAATTAAAAATATATTAATAAATAAAATTATTAATAGTAAATAAAATCACATTTTTTTACCTAATTCTTTCCAATCAAACAAGTTTTTCTATTTTTTTTGTCTTGCTTATTCTTTCTTTCTTCTTTAACAAGGAATAATTTTTTTAGTTATTTGTGAGAAAGGTCAGGATTCTAATATTAAGAAGTTTGATGAGGTTCCTCAAGTATTCTTAAAGCTCCTTTTGTTTCCAGAACCTTATCAAGTGAAAAGAGAAAGCAAAACAACCTTAATTTTACATTTAGATATATAATTTAATAATTTTTAAAATATTCAAATACTTTGAATTGATTTCATTTCAAATTGTTTACTTTTTAAATATTTTATTTAAATAAGATAATTTAAATTTATTAAATTTTATTTTATTATTTAAATAAAGTATTTCAACTATTATCAAATACAAAAAGTTATTTAAATATTAAATAATTATTAATAATTTTAAAATATTAACATTAATAATTTTTTAATCAATCTGGATTGATATTAGTTTTTCAAAGTTGTCAATTTTTTTAAAATTAATATTATCAATTTTTTTCTTAATTAAAATTAATGAAGATTATTTTAATTAATATCGATTATAATTATTTAGGTTATCAATGTATTAAAGTTATTTTTAGGGGGTGTTGTTTCACTTACAATGTAATTTTTGACTGTTAATATGGATTTTGAGTATTCCTTAGGTTTGAGGGTTTTGATATTGACATGGTGACTGATAATTCTAAAACATTATGGATTGAGCAATATTGAAGGGAAAAAAAACTACAAAACTAAATATTCTTTACCAAACCCAACACACACACTCTCTCTTCCTTCTCATCGTTTCATTGACAAAGGCTCCAATGACAATGTTGGATGGATGATGAAGAAGGTAGGAGGAAGAATGTTGGTGGGTTTCTTTTACTACTCTTCTTTCCTTTTAAACCTTTTCTGCTTCATCGCTCCTAATCATCAATGTTAGACCCCTCAGTATACCATAGCAGGAGATGTTTTTCTGAAAACAAAAAAGCAAGGAAGTCTTCACCATGGCAACAGCTAACATAGTCCCACATTGGAAAAGTTTTGAGAAAGAAACACATTTATAAAGGAACACCTAACGCACTTGGTCACGACCTTACTTGAACAGGATCTGTTCTATAGGCTCGTACCTCTGTATCCTTGAGTTCTAAGGAGACAGGAACTAAAGTCTGGTGGATGAACCATGACCCTGCAATCAGAGCGTGATTAATGGTTAGGTGTGTCTTGTCTAAGGACAAAATACACCCTTAACTGTAGAGGATCGTTCCCAGTCTCTCTGACTTGGGATGGTTGTAGGGTTGTCTGACAGACTCTCCCTTTCATTTTTTCTTTTCAGTCTTAACTCCTCTGTCACTGTTTTTTTTTGCTGTTACAGCTCCCTTGGTCACACCTCCGTATTCCTTTTAAGCTTGAAAATCCCAAATACAACTTACAAATTATAATGAATGAAAATATATTCAAACTAAGTACCAATCTAAATAATACATCAAAGTAAATTTTGTTCCAACTTTTATTTAGGGTAATCAAAATCATTTTCATCAATGTAATCGTCAATTATGGATTATTTCAAAAATAAGTTCAGTGTTCAGGTCCGAGATTTAGAGGTTGCTGCGAGATGTGTAGAGACTCTTGCTAATCAAGGTTTAATTTGTAGAAAACCATTTTGTTGGTTAGATATTATGCCTAATTGTATTAGGAATATTTTTTCCCTAACAAGTATAATTTAGATGTTGAAATACCACCATAAAATTAAAACTCGCGATGGAACACTATAATAAATACTTTTTTCTGGGAAATGATGTTTTGACAAACTGAGAGAGTTGTATATAATTCTTAATGAAAAAATATAAAAAAATAATATTGAAGGTTGTGTATAAAAAATATGAATTGTCAAATGTATTATTAACTTTTTTTTGACAGGTCTACAATTGCCAGAAATTTAAAATGAAGATGTTCCCTACAATAATTATCGATAGAGGTGTATGGTGGAACCATCACTTTCAATTTTTTACGGATTTAACCAGTAAATTTTTTGGCAAGTTTGCAATAATGAATTAAAATTTTGTAAATTTAACTAAGTTATTTAACAGTTGACAGCACGAACTAATACATAAAAAATATTGTTTGCTAGAGAACTAAAATAAGGTTACAAGTACAAAACTAAAATACAAAAAAATTGACAAATATAAGAACTAAAAGTACCTACCCCCAATGGACAATATTATGCAAATGATTCATGTCTTCTATATGACTGAGAGCTTAATATGCCAGTTCTTCAGCATTACATTTACATTTGTATAAAGCCAATCTAATTTGGTTCAAAAGATTCAGAACGTGCCATATTCTCTTCGGGCAATACATTCAGTATTATATAATAAGTACATAATTATCCTTACAATTGACCAATCATTTGGGGAAATGTTTCCTGAGCCATTAGATTTCATCATGCCAACTGATAAATTAATGAAACAGTACTATTAGCACATAACATGGAAATTTCATTTAAAGTGTTACAAGGAATATTTATCAATTATTCCATGAGCAGGGTACCGGTAGTGAGAGTTAGCCATGGTTTTACCAACTGGCACCATCTGCATCCCGAGCTTGGTAGAAATCGTTAGGCCGAACAATGTCGACCTCCTCAAACTCATTATCATCTGAAAAAGAACAGAAGGGTAAGTGTTACTGAAAATTAAAGGTGCTGTGTAGGCACATGCCTAATGATTCTTTAACAGACAATGTGGTCAAAGGTATATCTGCAACAACTAGATAGGGGGATAAGAGAATATAAGCAACATGTAAGTTAACACTCAATACGTGAATTAACACTTTGACGAGACTCTTTAATTCCAGGAACAATCTAAGTCCAATCCATCATTTGACAACTGCAGCTCAAGTTAACTTTTGGATTCAAAAGAATTTTGTTTTCCTTTGCCATCTTGGCCTCTTTGGTTTTCAAACCACAGTAAACTCCAGTTAAAAAGCACATTAGAGAAATTTGAAAAAAGAAGTTTTCTGTTGGGAATAACAATACAGCAAAAACTGAGACTTCGGTTCCACCACTAGAATTGACAAGAACATATTGTGACGGCCATTTTCAGAAAGTCAAGCAGAATAATGCATTTGAATAATATTCTATTTGGTAAACAAAAGAAAACCCAAAAGGACTATTGTCAGACGTGTCCAGTAGCCATTGCCAAACAAAAAGTCCCATTGAAGCCTAAAAAGGCAATGAACTATGGAGCAACAATTCACAATATAACGAACAAGCCTTTTCCCACTACATGAGGTTAGCTACATGGATTAAATGCTGTCACAAAGTTTTACGACAAATTATGTCCATGGAGAAACCATTGACCTCTGAATCCTTCTCAATGATTTTTTGAGTCTCTTTTTACCATTAGTAATAGGGCTACAGGACTTGGGTCCCAAGTTCCCTTCTATATACATGTCTAAACCACCTGAGGTGAGATTCTACTATTTTTTCTACAGCAGATGCTATCTCATCTTTCTTTCTACTGCATTCCTTTTAAATTCTATCTTGTCTAATATCCAACATAACATTCTCATCTATGATACGTTGACTTTATTTTCTTAATGGCTTTTCGCTACTCAACACCCAGTTTCATACAACACAGCACTACAAGTGTATAGTTGTGTGATGAAACTTTCCACAAAGCCTGAGGGATATGGTCACAGAAGACCCTCGGGGCACCTCCTTCGTTTCATCCATCCCACTTGAATCCTAGTCACCCATTAGTTCAAAAGGTGTATATTACACAGCATAGAGGGAGACATAATCAAGGGAATTGGCCATTCTATTTCTAAAATAACATTGTAAAAATTTCTCACCTTAGTCAGGACGCGGGATCAACATTTTTCAGTGCAAAAATTTCTCTTTAAGTGTTGGTGCCAGTTTAACATTCACACTGCCCCTGATTTCTGTTTTTTGTCTGATGGACCCAGGACGCTTAAACCATGAGATTATAAGATATGGTCTCTAATTTTCTCCTCTATAATCGAGGCACCTCTTGATAAGCTTTCATTTCCTATACTACATCTAAATTTTACTTAAGAGTCATGTGCTTTGCAAGGTTGCCCCCACATCTATTTCACTGTCACAATTCACAATACTAAATAAGTTTAAAATAGTGGGATTGGCTTGGCTGTACAATATAGATTTCAATTCACTCCTATTCTTGAATAACAGGAATATGAACATGGTCTAGCAATACGGTAGAAGATACATTTTCTTATCAAACAAGAACTCGCTGTGATTAGTTTCAAGATTCTATAAATTGAACAAACACGTGTATTTTTCAAAAGAAAATTACCAAATGATTAAAATTATAGATAAGTAAAGGAGCTAAGCCACTAAAGTACCCAAATGCACAGAAATCCTATGCATCTTTGATGAATGCCAAAAGGAATTTAAAGTGTATTTTTGTACGCCTAAAATACATCTACAAGTTCCAAAAGTAGTCCATGAATACTTGAGATTTGGCCCAATTTTTTTAAGACTATTATTATTACAATTTGCTGGATTTCCGAAACAGTTCCAAGTTACATCAATTCCCTAGAAAAAATTATACTGTCCGAAATTAACCCAACTAATGTCAAGGATGAACTGAATATATTTATATCCAAATTCAAGGATATTTCAAAGAACAACAAAGACAACAGGAAATAGGATGCTTCACACAATAAGTGAAGGAAGAAAGGAAACTGAATTGGTACCCAGGGAAAGGATAATAAAATACATTACCTTTTCTCAAGGTCAGAGCTACAACGGCATCATTTTCTACCTGAATAGTAAAAAAAATATAGGAAATTGTCAACACCTATGAGATGCAGGTGTAAGTGGTACACGGGGCAAACAGAACATTTTGCCCAGCTACAGATTAAAAATTGACATGCTAAAATACCCAGGACTTAGATATAACCTAACATATATGCAAACATTATGAAGAATATATAAAAAAGTATACACCATAGAAAATGTAATATTACATTACCTTTTGATCTGCCAAAGTCTTAGAGTCTTCTAATACTTCCCCTGTACCAGGAAGAATTAACCGTTGATTATTAGTTGGCTGATCAACAAGTTCTTGCAACTTCTGCTTTATGTCAATAATTTTATCAGATGCCTTGCACCGGATGAAGTAGGTTGTCTTACTACGTTTAACACGAATGTACATATCCTGTCAATAAACAAAAGTTTAGCATGATATATGTTAGGAATTCCTTTTGATTGACAACAAAACAGAACTAGAAATCCTAACACACTCTCTGCTGCAATAGCATTGTGACTAAAATACTTCTGTGTCATTTCACACTTCATGAAAACTGTTATACTTTAAAAAAGTGAGAAACGTTGAGCTGAAACTATGTTCTGAGACAGCACGGATGCTTTAATTGTATTGAGAAAATCAATACAATAAATAGAGGAGATTTCATACCCTCTAATAACAAAGATATGATATAGAATAAATAAAAATATTCCTAATAATACATATACAATCTAGATATTCTTGATTATATTCTATCAACTCCTTATTTCTATGATTATAACAAAAACAGACACCAAGGTAAACAACAATTACCCCAAAAGGAGCAGTCTCCTTTTCACACTGACCATATACAGTTGCAATGTTTAATTTCTCAAAAGCTAACTCCTACTCACAACTGAGAACCTATTTATAATGTCCTCACTCACTAACTGAGATAAGTAACTACCGGTCATACACTAATTACAATTTAACACTCTTTCTTTTCTTTTGCTATAACAGACCTGCAAAGGTTTTCCCTTCTCTTATTTTCCTATCAACATCTGACCATAATGCAAAAAAGATATCCAACAATAATTACCAAACAAATCCCCATCTATGCTATGTGTAAATTAGCATTTAACATTATAGCCCTGATGCCTTATCATAGCTATGAGTATCTGTTCTATAACTGAATGATGCTAAAGCACACCTGGTTGAGGCCTCTATAATTGATAATGAAATAGAAAGAAAACAGGGAGTAACCTATTCAATTCCAGACACAAACCAAAATAACTATCATATAGCAAGATTCAACCTCAGTAACACAATATGCAGTTTTAAAGGAAACAAAAATCAAACAAGCTATGAACATCTTCATGATCTCCAAAATTCTAACATCACAGCTAATATTTTCACAAGGATAGTCCTATCGCACTCTTGGAACAAAGGAGATTAATTTACAGACATACATGTCCTATTTCCTTTCTCATGAAAGCACAGCAGAGACAATTGGTTTTACCAATTCATTTTCCCTTTTATTATTTTCCACAACCTAAAAGCAAATAGAAAATACCATTTGGTTCCAGGTCCCACACTTCACTTGGAATGACTTCAAAAGAAACACGCAAAACCCAATTCTTAACTTTCAATTTGAAGCCATAATAAATGGTTCAACACAGTAAAGAACGATTAGAAACTAAAGGGCACACAAGGGCCACATACCATTGTATTACTTTCCGATGCTTCTCTCTGGTAACGAAATTGCAGTTCCCAGTTCCCAAAACTGAAGAAAAAAATGTAAAAAAGGAGAACAAAGGTAACAAGAAACAGTAATTGATTTGAAGCAAGCAAAGTGGTAAAAGTTGGTGTAACCCTAAACCTGTGAAAATTGTGTAGTGTGAGATTTCAAAGAGGTTTTCTTAATCGCTCACAAAAGGGTGATCGATTAGTTAGTTGTTCACGTGTTGTGATATTTTGAAGGAAGAAGATGGATTCAAATCAATTTTTTCAAAAATATTCAAATTAGTTGAGAATTCATCTTCGATAATAAAATATTAAATTCACATATTTAATTAAAATATAAATTAAATTACCTAATAAAAAATTAATAAAAACAGTTGTTTATGTGTTATGAACATGTGTTTTGTTCCATTTTTTTTTATCTTATTTTGTTACAGTATTGTCTAAAATCCATAGTTTATCCTTCTCACAATTTAGTCTTTATATTTATAAAATCTGCTTTTCAATTTACTTTTATCAACTATTTTAATTCCTTATTTTTTAATTATTTATAATTGTATTCAATTTTTTATAAAATTCACAATTTTTTTTTATTTTTTTAATTTTAATTCTTTACTTGGTTATTTTTAACTGTATCTAATTTTATTTTAAAAACTTCTATTTCGTCAAAAGATTTAAATTCTAAACCCTAAACCTACATTACTTAATTAAGATATATAAATTAAGAATACTTTTACCTACCAATATTAATACCTATACATGTGATATTTCAATCTATCTAATCTTATCTAAAACCAAACCATGAATTTACAAATCAAATATAATGATAATAAGATTACAAGAAAATTAATAAATAATAATTAAATTTGGAGATAAAAAATAATTAATCACTATATTAATTAAATTATATACTAATTTAAAGATTAAAAAATTATTGGTATCTAAAGTAGTTTTTATTATTCATAAAATAGTTTCTAAATTGGTATCTAAATTAGTTACTTAGGTTTTAGTTACTAATATTTTAGATTTTAAATTGGTCTCTAAAAGACTAATGAATACTAATTTAAAATATAAAGTAGTAAGTAGCTAAGGGTTATGTACTGGTAGGCTAAAACCGAGAGGTTAAGCCGAGAGCTAGATACAAGACATAATCGAGAGGTTATGTATAAAAGAATAAAACAAAATATAAATATTACTATAATAAGGCCCAATTAAATAAAAGCCTGCATTAGGGGTGCGCAAATGATAAAACGGTGTAGAAAGAAAGTCCAAAGTAAAAACATAAGCCCATTAAGGAAACTGTATAAATAGGAGGTCAACATAAGCGTCAGGTAAGAGTGATTTTTGTCTGATGAACATAAATCTATTTCTGACTTTGGCATCAGAGCGACTTGCAGGTACACCCCCCATCTGTGAGAAGCCGAGAGCATCCAGCTTGAGGAGAAGCCGAGAGCATCCAGCCCTAGTTGAACCCGAGAGGGTCCAGCCTAAGAAGAAACCAAGAGAGTCCAGCCCAAGATTGGAAGATTTGTACAAAAGTTAATCTTGTCAACCTGATTCTAGTGTTCTTGGTTCTTGTTGTAAGAACATGTTACATACTAATTTATAAATTTTTATTAATAATATAAACTAATTTAGATACTAACAATTTTTTTAGTTTATAAACTCAAATAATAATTAATTATTTTGGTATCTAAAATTAATTTTTATTTAATGATTTTTTTTTTATAGTGTAAGGATTTCCAAGTTCTATTTCCTTTTTTTTCTCTATTTTCACCAATTCAAAAAATCCAATAGGTTAATGTTTTACACCTCTTCTTTAAAAGAAAAAAAAAAGTATTTTGATTTTCAAGTGCCAAGAACTTTCCAAGTTTCTGTTAAAGCACTTCAAGATTTGGTTCAATCATCTCCTTAAAAGAAGATTTGGTTCAATCAACAAGTTTTTAACAAAATCACGAAATCAAAGGAGGAGATGGAGGATGTTTGGTATATCTGCTTTTCTTTTCTTTTTTATCATTCAATGGTGTTTTGTTTTTGCTATAATACTTTTATCTAACACCATCATTTCAAAGCTGTAAGAAAGGTTCAATTCAATGATTCTCTTGTTGCATTCATTTCACAATGCTCAAGTTCCTTTTATTAAACCTTCACTTACAACATTTATCTCTTTCCTCTCCTCTTTATTATAAATTTTGTATAAATAACTATTAAAAATTCTATAAATTTGACCCAATTATAATATATAACTAGATATAAATTTTAATAATAAATCGACTTTGTTAAAAGTTCATTTCTCAATATAATATCAGGGTTATTTCAAATTTATCTTAATGAGAGTTTGTTGGACCTATCGTATTATTCACCATCGAACCGTTATTGTGTGTTGGAATCCCACATCGAGTAAAGATTAGAACATTTCATACTATATAAATGAGTGCAAACCTCATCTTATAAACTATAAAATATCTTAATCTCTAGTTAATGTGGGATCTCCAACAAAATTTATTTATTTTTTAAATTATATCAAAGTAATTTAAAGTTTATAATTAGACTTACGATGTCATCCGTTCTTGATCTCCTATTTTCATATTTCATATATGACGTTCTCTTGAAGATTTTTCATAAATATGGTCAAATTATAATGTAAAAACGAATGTAAGTCCTAGGTTTTTTTCACTTTTTTTAAATAAAATAATAGATTTTTTTCTCATTCCTTTTTTTTTAATTTCTTTTAAAATCTTAAATCTTAAATTATAAACTGATGGAAGATAAGGTTTAAAAAAATAAAATTGTTAAGTGTTTACTTTTCCACATTCCTCTCCTAACTTATTTCATGTTATGCTTTTTCTTTAAAATGACAGGTGAAACCTGGTTTGTGAAAATCATGGTGAAAAATCCAAGTGCAGTGCAATATTTCCATCAAATGACATATTCATAGATAGAACACCAACAACAACCAACCATGTCCATGCAAGAGTAACCATGAAAGGTTCAGTTGTTGTACAGTGTTTGCATTTCCCAAAACACACTCCATTATTGTAGTCAAAGCAATGCACTGAGCATCTCATTCCAAATATCAGGCACCCCAGGGAGGCACCAATGGCTGCAATCAGAAGAAAGGCCTTTTCCTTGTTTCTGCCTCTCATTTTGGCCTATTGCCCTCATATACACTGAAGGGTGTCCGTCTCTGCGCAACTCTGTCATTGTTGTGATATCTTGCAGATATACTGGAAACCTCATTCTCTTCAGCACTCCTTGTAGCACCACCAGAGGTTCAGGAACCTGTAGGTGGCTGAAAAATGGAAGAGGTTGCTTCTGATTGTAGCATTTCCAACCATTTTCCCTGCATACAAAGATAAAGGAACCAGCATATGTAACAATAATCAAGAATGGTAATTACATTCTAATGACAACCACCAAAGAAACACACAAGGTGAGGGCTTGCACATTTGGTGATAAAATCTGATACTAATTGATAAGAACTTTGGGAGAACAAATACCATAAAAGTTAGCCACAGTAGTTGGACAATGTTAAAGATTCTACATCTACTAGAAATAGAACAATACATGATATATAAGTGGATGTAAACTTCATCTTATAAATCGATACATCATCTTATAAATCGATTTTATAAAATTGAGTTAGATTTAAAATCTAAATTTTAATATGGTATTAAATGGTATTAAAGTCATTTAGAATCAATCTTAACAGCGAGTGATAGGTCCAAGCTAATCATAGTCTTAGTATGACCTGATACTAAATAATAAGGACATTGGAAAAACCACAGCATGAAGGTAGTCATTACATTATGGTTGAAAACCTCAAGACAAGGCCTTAAAAACCTTACACTAGAGTCCTATACTTTCAATATGACACTAAAGTTCCATACCTTACCATAGGGTCATAACACATTTTTTTTCTTCATTAGAAAAAAAGATAAAGGCCGAGTTTTAGGCAAATAGAAACAGACAGTACCTGTTATGTCTAGATGACATGCTTCTAAAAATGACTTGGGTTCTCAGAGGGTCTAGATTTTGATCCACCCATCTTGCCCATGTGCTGAGTCCTCTTTGATAAGCAGCCATTGCACTCATGTTTCTTATGAGATTATTTCCCACCATGTAGTAATCCCACCTGGTATGATCATGGTAGAACTTATTCACATATCTTAAGGATGAAGTTTTTCATAAAAAATTCTGGAGTTAAAAGATAAAAAGTAAATTCAGCTATAAGAGAACTTCTAGGGAGTTTATGCAGAAACTAATTTAATTTTTTATTCTTATTTTTCTTTTACATTATTAGTTGTAGAGAAATACATCACTAGCAGAGTAACATTTACTGCGAAGTTTAGCTTAAATTGAGGGAATGGAAAAATTAGATAGTGAGAGAGATCTTTCTTACGAGCTGGTTTGATCAGAGTGAGTCCACCAATGGGCTGAGTCAAATACAAGGATATCAACTCCTCTCCAATACCTTGCATTTTCTTCAATCAAATCCAAATGTACAATTCTCTTATTTTCTGAACCTTTCTTCACTTCTACCAAGAGGGGTGCCCAGAAAAACTCAATTGAAGTCTCAAAATCCTTCAGGTGAAGACTACATGGTCAATAATTTTCACAAAAGCAAAAGAAAAGATGTTATGATAAATATCTCACCATGGCATGGAAAGCCATTGCAGGTCCTTTATAAGTCACCCTTTTTCGATCAGTTGGAATAACTCCTTGCACTAAGCAAACTAGAGATTCCCACTGATTTCTTATCATTGAATCACCCACCAACATTATTCTCTTTCTTCTCATTCTTCCAAGAAACCTCAGTGCATCAAACCTGCACATGTCATCAAGAAGTTAGATTTTCATCAAACCATGACCAAGTATTGAACTCATTTACAAACTCACTGCTTCACAAGATTTACATATCCATGTTAATTGTAACTATCAGGGGAAAAAGAATCAAGATCAATGAAGGGTTGGAATTAGCAAGTTCTATGTACCCTTTTGCAATGGCTCACCATCACTAGCATAGTAACATTCCACCACTCTGACTTAAAGTTGAAAAAACTTGCTTTCACAAAATTTACATAAATACATCAGAAATGTAATGTCTTTTTGACAACTGACAAGTGAATCATGAAATAAATTCAGAAAAACAGACACAGTGCAGTAAACTCATTGAGTGTAAAACAGAAAACATAAGTGTTGGATTCTACATTCTTAGATATACAAAACAGAATACAGCACAAAAAAATATAGAATTAATGGTGACTTTATTTTTGTCACTGAAAAAAATTTCCAAATTTTAGTTTAACCCCTAACTCATAGAACCAATAGTTTTGGTTCTGTATTTTTAAAAATATACAAACTATAAAGTTAGTACACTGTACAAAAAATAAAATTTGTATATTTCAAATAATAGAAAAATTAGGACAAAACTTACCAACAACACTATAAGTAAGGTTGGTGTTGTTATCCAATAAATTTAAAGTTTGACTTCAATAATTTACAGTTTATTAAATGCATTTCATATTACTCTAAGAGGTAACTTATATATCAGTATGTTGATTTTCTCCAAAAAACTAAGGCTAGTGTTTAAAAGTTAGAATCTAAAACCAAAATTTGAAGCCTTTTCATACCAAAAACATCAACAACTCTTATATATATACCTTGGCAAGGTACAACCAGTTGGCTTCCACTTCCACTTCTCATAGTCAGAATCTGGCCTACCATTCTTTTGACAAGTGACTACAGAGCTTAGATATGGACAGTTAGAGTCATAGAGAGGGTAAGAGTCATCATAAACCCATTTTCCAACTGAAAAGTCACATATCTTCCTAGAATCTCTGTTGCTTTGGACCATCTCAACATCATCAGCTTGAACCAGAATGCCAACCTCATCCTCCGGGTCCAGCAGGGACAATGTGCAGTGGAGGAAGCACAGAAAGGTGCTGCACAATAAGAAAGAGGACAACAAGTGGATCTTTGGTGCTGCCATGGAAGAACAAAAGTGTGAGAGAGCATAGAGTTAAAGTGTGAAGGGTTTATGTAGATTGTAAGGAGCTAGTGTTTGGAGGTAAAGTGTTTGATCAAGGCATGACTTGCGGTGGTTTGAAGGTGTGGACCATGGAGCTGCATTACTTGTAATTGGTATATATCTTCCATTGAAAAAACAAAATGAGTCTCTTTGTGAGATAAAAGTTGTTTAAAGTAAGTTATAAAGGTTTTTCTAGGATAATTTCCTCAAATTTTCATTTTTGCATAGAAAGAAATTTGTAAACATATCAACAATGTCATTGTTTATGAAGTTCATCCTTTTTTTTCTTTCACCTATTTGTGGTTACCTTTTCTCTTCTTTAATGAGTGAAGTGATGTTTGGAATTGAATAAGTACTTGTATTTGGTTGAGACAGGTGGGCATGTGCATTTGTTATTGTCAGTGATATTTAAGTGGTTTCAGTGATGAATGCTATTCTTTTCACCTTTTCCTTTACTAGGAAGCCATAATAGACTATGTCATTACCAACAGCTTTGCCTTCAGTTGTTTCTTGATATCTTTTTGTTTTCCCTTTGCATAGTTTTTTTCCCTTTTGTTGAATTAGCAAATCTGTTTTGGTGTTTTAAATATCCAATCAAAATTTTGTTGAATTAGAAAATGTTTTTTTTTTAAGGTGATAAGAGGAAGGGAGGGTTAAAAAATATAAAGAGATATAGTATATTTTTTAATACATCTGTTTCGATATATTTAATATAGTCTCACGTAATTTATAGTTGAGGTCAATGTAGCACAGAGACTAGTACGATACAGACACGGACATAGAGATACGTATAATATAATTTCTAAAATGTAGGACACAGGGACATGGATCTATATATTATATAATTATGAATTATATAAATTGACAATAAAGATTTATGTGCACAAGTATGTTCCAGATTATATTTTTGGAGTTGAAAAATGTTTTTTGTGACTGGTTCAAAATGATTTGTTTCTTATTTTTATAATTATAAGAAAAAATTATACAATAAATTTGAGTTTTTAGAAAATTAATGTATTTTTTCTTTATAAAACTGTGTTAGAACTGTACTAGAATTGTCATTAATCCAACAAATATTTTTTGAATTGGACACTTTCCGGATACATGTCCTACAAGTGTCATACGAGTATCAGTGTCCAATACGAGTATCCGACACCGACACGTCATTTAAAAGGAGTGTCTGAGTTTCATAGGTTGAGGTTAGAGAAAATTTATATACTTATTTTTTCTTCAATTTACCGAGGTATCTTTCAGATACAAAACCGTAACAAAACACCTATTCTAAAGGGAATAATATTTCAAAATAGATAATATTTTGCTTAGATGTATTAATATTATATCACCTTCACATTACTATAAATATTATTATGTTAAATTATAGAAGACTTTGTTACCTACTAAATTTTATGTCAAAGATTACTTATATTATACTATGATTCCAATGTTTTTATTTTCTGGTTTGCATATTGGTATGTTTGCTTCTACTTAAAGTGCTTTAGCTCTAAATGACCATTTTAATAACAATCTTATTTAAGTAATTTTGAGAATGTTAAATAATTAACAATTTAATTCTTTAATTGATGCATTCTAATAAAATTTAAATAATATTTGTAATATTTAAGAACTACCTAATACATTTTTTAACAATTTAAAATTATTTAAGTAGTTTTTACTCTAGACTAATAGTTTAATGGTGAAAATTATGGGTTTCTCCGCCCTAAAAATTTCCAAATTGCGTGTCGAACATATACCTACTCTGTTCCTCGCTCCTTCAACCAAATCAAGTTTCAATCTCTTACTTTTCTTTCTTTTTCTTCATAACTTTGAATTCAATCTAGTGAAAATGTAAAGCTTGTTACTGTTTCTCTGTGTTTTTGAAATTTCTATTCAACCATGCGAAGGAGAATATTGAATTCATGTTTTTTTTTTTCAATTTGAATCCAGCCAAGGCACTGCCATCTGTTGAAGGTAGATGCAGAACGATGAGAAGTGATGAAGGAAGCAGAGAAGGGGAAATGGGTTCAGTGGTGGTTGAAAAAGTGGGAGGCAGATCATCTGCGACAAGTTGTTTCTCGAGATATCCCCTCAAGTTCTTCATACCCAAAAAGGTTTTTTCTTTAATTTCACTAATCTTTGGTTGAAAATTGTTTCTTTTATATTAAAATATACTGTAAACTGTCATCTGATTATGTTGGGCATGAATTTTATATTAGTTGTTTTGAAAATTATTTCAATTTTAGTTGGTTCATTATGCAAATATCTTTTGCAGAATATGATCATTAAGTTCTTATCTAAAGCTTTTGATTCAAGGATGATATCTGATTATTATTTGCCAGTGTAAGCTTTTTTTACTGGAGCATTATAAGTAACTCTTTTATATTATTGTATAACTGAAAATTGTTGAATTTTGTTTGTAATAATTACTTTGTATAATAATTTTTTATTAGTTTGACATTGTAATACTGGCATACTTCAATACTAAATCTAAATTAAATTCTTCTTAGACTCTCAGTCATGTTTTGATTAAGCTACACAGATTTTCATGTTTGTGGTATGACATCTTTATGTTTGTCATGTTTATATAATTTATACCCCTAAGTTTAAAATCGTTAATGTTTTTTTTTTTAAAGTTAAAAAATAAATCTACATTTTTTTTTTAAAGTTTGGAAACTAAATTGAACAGTATGAAAGAACTAAAAAAATACATTTTCCCCTTTAAAAATCTTAGCTTGGAATGCTAAAATTGTTTCTTTCACTGTTTGCTTAGGTGGGTTCTTCCAAAACTGATGCCGTATGGGTTTATGCTCTCAATTATGGGGGAGGAATTGTATCTGTAAGTTTTGTATTTTTTTTCATAGCCTCTTTTCATTGTCTTGGTATTATGTTTTTATTTGCATATGTTGGTGGATTTGTGCTTACCTTGTGATGTGTAGGGTGATCACATTTCATGCAAGTTTTGTGTGGGAGATTCTTGTACCATGGTGTTAACAACCCAAGGTTCCACCAAGGTTGACCAATTTCTTGTTTTCTCTTATTGATTTTTTTTTTGGTTTTCATCCTTCAAGTTTGTTTTTCCCTCTATTTGAGCTGGCTTTTGGGTGGGGTGCTTATGATCATTGTTGAACCCTAGGAAAGAGAGAAACATTGAGCTAAAACTGTGTTTTTAGATAACACGAGTCTTTATTTATATTGAGAAAAGGGGGTCACTACAATAAATGGAGCATATGGATGTTTTTGAGACAATACAAATCCTTTATTTACATTGAGAAAAAAGAATCACTACAGTAAATAGGGTAGATTTGATATCCTCTAATACAAAGATATGATACAGAAATAAATAAAAATGTTCCTGATTATAGAAGATTAGCTCCTTACTACTTATAACAATCATGATATATATTATCTCTTAAATTTGTTGCTTTTTGTTCGAGTGAATTCTGGTCCTTTGACTTGGCTTATGTTTATATTATTGATAATTTTGTTCTCCTTATTTAGGTCTACAAATCCGTGGGATCTAAGTGTTCTCAGCAAATATTAGAGGTAAAAACAGAGTATTTCTTTTGCTGGTTTTGCATTTATGCTCATCATTATTGAGTTAGAGGAGTCATATTACTGATGGAGATAAAGGCTTCGGATTGATTTTTTTCACTATACAATTCCAATGTCAATGACAAGATTTATGGCCATGACAAGAGTATTATTATACTTATAGCAGAAGTCTAATAAATGGACATTTTTACTGCATAACACGCTTCTACTTTTCAACAGAAATGCCTTAACAAACTTAATTTTTCGTGGTTAACATTTGAAATCGTTGTGTAGTAGGCTAGAGTTGGAAGCAATGCACTTTTAGCCATCATTCCAGATCCAGTGACATGTTTTTCAACTGCAAGATACTATCAGAAACAAGTCTTCAATGTGTCTTCAGACTCAAATTTGGTCATGGTTGATTGGATTACAAGTGGGCGCCATGAAAGTGGAGAGAAATGGGATTTTGATCTATATAAAAGCACCAATAACATTTTCTTAGAAGATGGTCAACCATTATTTCTGGATACGGTAATTGTTTTACTGCTGCCCTTGTTATGCTTATAATATGTATAGTTTGTTTGTTAGACAAAAATGCTTGTGTGGTGACATATAGATGGTAGAGGGTTAAGGGATAGGGAAACATAGATGAATTTGTAAATATATGATCATTCAGTTGCAAAAGGGGCTTCTCTCCCTTGGTAGAATTATTACTTTCAAATAATAATTTGTTCTTGAACATTTTCTTCAGTATTTTCACCTTGAGGACAATTATTGACTACCTTATTAAAAGGAAGATGCTTTTGAATGGAATATAGTTGTTCAAGTGGCATTTGAGAAGTTAAAATCTGGCATGACCTCACTACCTGTAGTGGTTTTTCTAGATTTTTCCAAGTGGTTTATTGTGGAAACAGATTCAACAAGTGTTCTCTCAATTCCACCTTAAGGACAAGGTCTTACTTGAAGGTGGTATGGATAGAACAAGACAAATTATAATGTGTATAAGAGAAAGAATAAGAAATTTTTTAATGTGTAATAGTTAATTGCGTCAGTTGTCAATTAGTTTGTTAGAAGTTGGTAGAAAAAAAATTGTTTGTGTGGGAGGGTTGGACTAATTCAATTAAGAAGTGTTTCTCTTTGGAGAGTTCTTAAGAGCAATCAAGACATTCCTGTTTCTTTGGTTACTATTCTAGATTCATATCTGATCCTAGTTCTATCAATCATAATTTTTGTTAAAATTGAACGAAAATAACAAGGTGATCAAATTATTTATATTTTAATATATTTTGAAAAGTATATATTATGTTGGTTTTGATCTATATAAACGAGTCATAAATAATTTTAATTAATATAAAATTTTGTGTATATGATTTATGTGAAAGGTACTCTTTGAGTTAAAAAAATGATTTATAGAGAGATACTGAAGAATGTAATATTTAGTAAAAGTTATGGGATGTGTTGATCTCTTCCCATATATATATATATATATATGGGTGAGTGACATTTTAAATGAGAACAAGTCTTAAAATGAGAAATGAGAAGAGAACAAACAATTATAACTCTTAAATTAAGATTCATTCTCGTATTCAGTTTTGGACATATACAATTTTGTTGGGTTCCCTTGTTTCTTTTATCTCCTTTTCATCCCAATTTATTTATTTTTGCCTAAAATTAGTGATTCAGTTTTGATTCAACTTTTATTCCTTCTTTTTATCTATTTCACTTGTTTTTAGAAGTTTGTCCTAACAAAATTGCAATGTGCCAGGCTATGATATTCAAAATTGAATGAGAAGAATGAGAATTGAATCACTGATTTTGCATTGTAAAACCAAGTACGAGAATGCATATAATGGTGATAAAGGAGAGAAAGATGGAATGAAGAAAAACACGTTATATACTATAATTGGGTTTTGATTTCAGCCTTTTATTATTTTTAATCTTCTCTAATGGCTATAATTGGTTCTTCTCATCTTATTTGAAACATCATATATAATTGAGAAGATCCAAATCTTAGCAGAATATATTGCTTTTGCATTTTTCTGTCCTCTGTACAGGATGTTGTGCTTGCTAGCTTTCTAAAATGGCAATATATCTTGTTTGGTGCAAAATATATCTTGTTTGGTGCAAAATTTGAGCATCAAAATTTTAAAGTGATATCTTTGGAAAGGCAATTTGGACTATCTTCTATTTTGAGATTAATGTCCTTTCCTCCCATATTATTCTCAAATTGCTTCTTGTTACAAATAGACGTTATTAGAGAAAGAAAAAAATGGACACATACAAGAGCACATGCACAATTACCAAGTAATTGCAATGATTGTACTCTTGGGGTGAGTGGCTTATTTCGTCTTACTTTTGGATTAATACCTATTGTATTATGAATTCATTATTCATGTACTATGTGATTTTTTAGGCCAAAAATGCAGTATATTCAGAATCTCGTGCAAGAACAAGTGAAAAATATAATGTCTAAGCAATTACTGCATCCTTCTGCTGCTTTGAGTCACCATCACCAAAGAACCAAGACTGATCATTTCATTACGAAACCAAGCTTCATAGCTTCCTGCAGTGCCTTTGGTCCCAAGGTATGACTTAAATTATTTCAAATTCAACTAACCAGAATATAATGTCTAAATGCTAGTGTGATGTCGATGTTTATAGAGTGCTTTGAATTGAGTTTGTTTGATGTGGCATACAATCCCAGTTCTTCTTGAACTCAAATCATTTTCTGGTCATAGATCCTGGATATGTTGGTCATTTCTATATCTCATTAGAGATAACATTACTGGAAAGTAGAATGAAATAAGATTTTTTCTGTGTTAGTTATGATTGTATGAATGAATAACACTAGTACCAGATCTAATTAGGGGCATTTTTAAGGGAGTGCCTATAGTAGTGAAGCATGAAAAAATGATTTTTTGTGTGATTTTGATTCCTCTTTTCCAGTGTGTTCATTTGTTTCAAGTACAGTGCATATTGCTAGTCTTGAATATATTTTTTAGGGAACTTCTGTTCCAGTTGTGGTAAAAGGGTTTTCTCCACTTTGACTCTGCTGGGAAGTTCTTGGTAAGATTGTGTCGACGTACATGGTGAAAGGACTAAGATGCTTTGGTAGGATGCTAGGGGAAGCTCCTGTCTCAATGTGTCTCTGTGTGAAGTTTTCTTACAGCTATCATCGCTGTATATGTATTAACTTGTAATGCATGTTGATAATAATCATAATGAGATATATAATCTGTTGTGACAAAAGGAGTATTAACTAATGCAGGGAACAAAAGACATGTTAAAAGTTGAAACAAAATACAAACAGTTATTGTTTACCGAAAATTGTAAAATGTTAACCTGGTGAGCAAGTGTAGCTGTGCAAGGATAAGGAAAGAAAGGAAAATTCAAAAGCACATAAATTGAAAGACTTGAAAAGGTATTTGATTTTATTGATATGATTACAAAAATGTGCAAAGGACAAACTTATATTCTTATGGAAAACATAAATGAAAAATAAAAGAAAATTGTAAAAACAAATCAAGTTAGGAAATTGTTAACAAATTATTCCATATTACCGTACAAAGGAGCTGTCTATTTACCCTCGTTATAGAATAGTTACAATAAATTGAAGGAGATATGCATAAACTAGTCAGATTCACACTTTCATCACTCCCCCTGAAGGTGGTTTCAATATATCTTCCTTGGACAGTCAACAATACTGACAAGCTCTTCTTAGGCGATCCTTTGGTCGGCATATCTGTATACTGAACTGTTGGAAGATAAGAAACACAAAAAATCTGCTCATTCTCTATCTCCTGTTTAACAAAGTGTTTGTCATGTCAACTTCCACATGCTTGGCTTTGTCAAGTAAAACAGGACTGTGAGCAATAGAGATTGTAAATCTTTTGTTACAGTACGGTTTCATTGGTGTAAAAGCCTGTAATGACCTTCATTTCCCTTGGTAGCTTGTATATGCTGGCCTCATATACCTTGTAGACTTGTGCTCTGGTCAAGATTGCTATTCAAAGTGTCCTTGTCTCATTTTGTTTGATCATAGAGGAGAGTCAAGATTCGATGATGAATTAGCCTTTGTAGACTTGTCAGATTGTCTTTGGACGAATTGTCTTCAAATTATATTTGAGCCTTAGGACAATTCTCCTGAAACCATGTATCTTGTAGTTTGGTAGATTATCACTTTTTGATTATTGCACACTTACAGTAAACACATTAGCACTTGACATCCTTAATCATTTAGTAACTTTGTGATTCATCAAGCTGTAGGATTGACTTCTCTTGTCTCAACATAGAGAAGTCAAGTTTCAAACACTTATATTATTGGATAAATTTCATGAGTTTCACATAATAAAATGCTGCTGTCTGAAACTTCATTGATGTGCAGAAAATTGGTCTTGTTGTTCGAGTGGCTGCTGAGACAACTGAATCAGTTTATAAGTTTCTACGACTTCAACTGGCTCCTATGGAGGCAATGATAGGGGTGCCACCATACAAGACAAGTGTTATATGAAAGAATCATTTTAGTTTTAATTTCAGAGTTACATGTAATAATGTACTACTATACCATTCCTTTCATTTATGTATATTTATATTTTCAGTTATCACTCTTCCATATATTAAGGAAACAGATCTTTAATTTCACTTGAGGATCAAACTTCTCTTGCCTTGGTGTCATGCAATTTTGGGAAGCTTGCTTTATATCTTCTTTTTCCAATCTCCTACAATTTGCAAGTCAATTCTTGAAGAAAGAGAAGGAACGGATTGACCGATGAGCTAAAAAAGATTGGAGAGAAAAAGAACCAGTTAATCAATGAATCTTAACAATGAATTAGAGATGAGAAATCAGAAATAATAATCACATTATCTCATTAGCAACAAGAATCAAAGGATGAGATACTTAAATGAAATTAAAAATACTATAAATATTGAATAAATAATTTAATTTTTAATAAAAATCCAATTAAAAATATAGATAGATTTATAAAGTAATTAAAATTTAATTAAACCATATCATAAAGGAGTTGACCAATATAAAATGTTGTTGACTCTTTTAAGAAGTTTATATACAATAGAGAAAAGCTTAATTGGATTGAGAAAATTGGGGTATGTTTTTATATCGATGTACTGAATACAGTCTTTAAAATAACAATATTTTTGTACAAATCTTTTTACATAGATTTCCATTACCTCTAATCAGAAGCTTTCTGTATAATTGAAATAAGTTGTTCTATTCCTAGTTGAACAAAGTCTACATTTGGAAGATGAAGACCTAGAGTATATTCCTCTTCAGTAAACTCTACTTTCTTCAATGTTCTTTTGTAACTCGTAGCAGCTGATACTGGGTGAACTCTGGCAATTGAAACCTGTAGAACAAGAAAACTAAGTTAAAAAGTAGATGCATGAATTCATAATGGTGAGAGAAAGATCCACAAGTTATAAAACCACTTAGATATCAATTACATATATCATATATGTTGAAAATAATAGTGACCTTTTTTGTACTAAATTTTGTATTGTTCAGCAATTAAATAATTAAATTTCAGTAAAATGGGTATCTTTAGAGTATAAATCTAAAATATTACTCTAAAACTAAATGATCCATCCTTTAGACATACTATATTAGGTCCTCTTAAGTTCACTCAAGGGAAATGAAATGAGATGAAATTTCAATACTAGTAAAATGTAAGAAAATACCAGATTTTAAGAATAATACATTTATTATTTGGTCAATATCCCTCAACACCTTCATTCCTTTAGCATCATATAGTTCAAATCTGGTATTCTTAAGTTTTTTGGTGCAATAAAGGGTACAATCGAGGATTTTTAGTCATTATAGTCAAAGTGTGTTTGAAGTTGCAGAGGAACTTACACAATGTCTATCCTCCAGTTCAAACAGCCAAAATCTCCACTGTGTCATAACCTTCCCATTCACTTTTGCTGATATATTAGTCCATCTCGTGTGAGAAAACTCCACTTTATTCAACCCTTCAGTCAGTCCACTCCCTATAGCTTTAACATATGCTTCTTTTAGGCTCCAATACCTGCAAAGTAAATACACATTTGACTTTCAATATAGCCTGTCTTCAGTTCAAAGAACCATGTTACATCACAAAGAATTCCACTAGTTTGACAGATAAAATCACATGATCGGATCTGATACTATCGCATTAATATATAAATTAAACAATTTCAGAGACCATATTATGCTGTGCTATATAGAAACATAATCTTCAGATCCTTTCTTTGCCAAATTGTGTTATACTGATAATAAATTGTACAGGAGCATAAAGTCACAGGTTAAAGTTGTTGGACGTTTTGCATTGAAAGCTATCTGCAATGATGCTAGGCAAGCACAGTAGGCTAACTGATGTAATTTGTTGAGATGCCTTAAGGAGTGCAGTGATATTCTTAAAAGTTTCTAGCATGCAATTTATTATTCATATATTTCTATTTGGTTGTTGGAGTATTAAGTGTAAGTGAAAATCCTACATTGGATTAGAAAAGGTAAGTTTAGAATTATTTAACTAACAAGGACTTCTACACATAAAATTCCTTAGGTATTGGTTTCATGCGTGTCTAGTCCACCTATGTTGTATGGTTTCTCTTGTTGGCCTGTTGATGGAGATTTCCCAATGCTTACAACCCAACATTGGTTTTTTTCCTAAGAAATGATAATACAAGGCTTTTTTTGGCTTTCCACAAGCGTGTTAACTTTCAGGGAAGTTGAATAAGGAAAATTTTGACAGATGAATTAATTTTATTTATCTGATAGAAAAGGAAGTTTTATTAGAAGGGATAAACGGAAAATTACCACTACAGAGAGGATTAGATACATTTTATTACAGTCAATACAAAAAACAGCTTGAAGCAAGGAAATTTCAACAGCGAAACAAAGCTGCCCACTCTTTGAATGCTGGAACATATAACATTAAGGAGAGTTTAAGATTCTGTTGTGGAAAGACGTCTCTGTAGGCTAGGGGAGGGTGTTTATAGGTTACTCTTGATCTTGATTTCTAAATAATGTGAGACTTTTGAATGTAGTAGAACAAAAAAACCAAGGAGCAAGAGTAACCCAGGCACTGTATCTGGAGTATTGTTTGCTTTGACATTTGATGGTTTTGTCCTAAAAAAGATGCTTCAGTGAGAGAGCAAGGTGTTTTATAAACTACTTTTGACTTAAAACTTTTAAGTGATGTACCAGAACAACAATAAATCCAAATTACAATAAATATTTCCAATTGAACTACTCCTGGAAAGTTGACAAAAATGGACAGGTAAACTATAACATACCATACCTGTAAAATTCAACTAATACATCATCAGAAGTGCCAGCCATGACTATGTTATCCCATTCCAAACATGAAAAGTATGAAGAGAAGGGCTGAATGAATTCTGTAATTGTTTCTCCCTGTGGGACATCATAGGAGACAATGTCTATCCCCACAAGACATACAGGTTCAGATGCTATGGCCACATAGTCACCATGATGGGATACATTGAAATTAAAATTTGGGAATCTAAGCCCATCATAATCCTGAAAGGAGAGAGGATATAAACAAATAAATAAGCTATCACAATAACAAGATAACATGAATACATGATTTAGGGAACAAAATTGAGTTTGTTATTCAACACAAAAATATCACAAATTTCCTTAGTTTAACTACTATTCATCTTTTTTCTTCATATATCCACCAAACATATCTCCCATCAACAATTGAAAAGTAATTCCTTTATACAAATCAATGGCGTGGGTTTTCCATCTCTTAACAAAATCTTAGTTATATGCATAAGCAAAGTTTCTATCTAAATTTCTATTTTTAACTTGTACACAAGCTAATTTTAGTTTATGGAGAAACCCTTCTCAGTTTTTCTTTGTATTTCTTTCTCCAAAAGAAATCTCATGAAAAAATAGTCCAAACATATATATGTATACATATAACAAACATTGCTTGCAACTAAACCACTCTCTATGCATAACAAGTTCCTGCAATTTTGGGATTCTATTATATTCCTACAATAAACCGTAACAATCTCTAACTGTAATTCTACCCTTAAAGTGATCTGCATCATTCATCTACATTGGCTAGGTCCATAACATATCACTACTCATCTTTGATTGTTCTAGGAAATGCTCATACCAAATAGGGTTTGCCTTCCAAAGTTCGTTTTATGACAATGTCAGGAAATGGGATTTGTAACACATCATGGACAAGAACATACTGAAGCATGCGGCTGACAAGTGCACGTTTTCTGTCTTCCAATTTCACAAACCTACCAATACACAACAACTACATCACTCAATGAATCCATTCAAACCCATTTGTACAAGTTTCTGAACTACACAAAAAGCTACGTAAAAAGTCAAAATCACTTGATTTCACTTAAAGTGAGTGCCAAAACTTCATCATTGTTTACAGTAAAAGGCGAAAAAAACAAAATTTTCCTTCAATTTAGGAGACCCTTCTGGATATATTTGAAAATGAGATTAAAGGGAAACACAAATATTTTATTTTTCAATTTGCATCTCTAAATCTCAATTCCCAAACTTAGTCTTTAGAGCAGAAACAAGCCTTAATCTCTAGATTGCCCATACAACAAAAAGTGGTTATGACCATTTAATTAACAAAATGTTGAAATTTGAAACAGAGTGGAAGAAATTAGAGTGAATTAGAGAACCTGGTAACGGAGGAGTGTTCGTGGGAGGGAAGGAGGGAGAGAGCGAAGGAGAAGTGAGAGGGGTGTGGCTCCCACTTTGATAAGTTCACCACCCATCTCTTCACTCCTTCTTCCATAATTTCACCAACACACTCAACAACAGCACACACCACTACATACTATGATGTTTTACTTGCTAATCCTGAGTTTTGGTTTTTATTAGATCATTTACTATGTTAAGGTTTATTAGATCATTTAGTATTTTTTTTTAATTTTTAGATACTAAAATATAAAATATTATAAAATTTGTGAAAGACATGAAATATTATTTTAAAAATGAAAATGAAGATTTAAATAATAAATAATATATTAAATTAAAGTAATTGACTTACTCTATTTAAAAAAAAAAAAACACAAGTACATAATCCATCTAACTCTAAATTAACTCAATCTTTATCACAAAGTTGCACTTCTTAATCATATGAGTAGTGATTATATTTAATATATTTTGTAAGTAAGTTTTCGAACAAATACATCAGTTTAATTAAGAAAAAAATTATTTTTTATTCAGTAATTGATGTTAATGTTTTAATTGTGCTAATCCAAAAATTTAGCTTAAGTAAGTTTTTATTTTTTTTCAAAATGTGGTAACAAAAAAAGATAAGAAAATAAATGTAATTTATTTTAGTAATGAGTGGGGATCCACTTGTTACAAAAGTAAGTAAGATGAATTACTTTCAATTTTAACATTTCATCTTAATTTAAATCAACAATTTATTTTAATGGAATGATAGATTCACATTAATAGTCTCATATATGAAAAGAAGTAACCTCTCTCATAAAAACCATTATAATTATGTCTCCTCTTTATTAATGTATTAAAAACTGGTGTGCATGTGATGTGATGAAACTTTGCATATATTCCTCTTTATTATTCTGTTTTAATAGGCATACATAAGATTATGATATTCAAAATATTATGATTTTAAAATTTAATTAAATTTTTTTTATCAACAATAAAAAATAAATAAAATAAATGTGTATCACTTTAAGGGTAATTCAATTTTTATATAGAAAGAAAACATTGACCTCTAAAAAAAGACATGTATCTCCTAACAAACAACACATAGATCTCCTACCAAACCTCAGACCTACCAACAAAAGAACTCATGAAGATCAGACCATCCTCGTGCAAACCAAAAAGTCAAGACACCGATCAGAATAAGAGAAAATAGCATATTTCAACTTATAAATTAGCCAATACCATACCTTTAACTGAACCACATCAAATATTTTCACATTATCAACCACTCCCTCTTTGAATTTATGAAACATATTTTGTATTTTCAAAATATAATTCATTAATATAGTTTTCATATTTATCATTCTATATCTAAATTCATACACAATAAGGTAACTTGCGAGACAAAATTTTATATTTTGAACTCGAATTTTCTAAACAGTTTTCCTATCAGAACAGTCAAATTATTTCTCTTAATTAGATCTTCATAATAAGAAATAAATCATCAATTAAATATAAATTTATATAAATTTCACTGCTAAAAAATCATTAAATAAAAATTAATTTTAAAAATAAAAATAATTAATTATTATATTGACTGAATTAGATATTATTCTATAGACTAAAAAAATTAATATCTAAATTAATTTTTATTATTGATAAATAAGTTTCTAAATTAGTATCAAATTAGTTACAGACATTTTAACTACCAAGTTAAAAACTTTAGTAACTATTTAGATATCCATTTAAAAATTATTTACTAATAATATAAACTAAATAATTGTTTTAGTCTTTGTAATGTTAACTAATTTATTTAATATAATAATGAATTATTTTTATTTTTAAAATCAATTTTGTTGTAATATAAATTACTATTACAATGGCATAAACTAATCAAAGTTTGAGACCAACCAGAGCAAGCATAATGGTTGAAAAAAGAGCAAAGCCAAAAAATCACGTGATTGTTTTTATTTTAATCAACCATACAATATAACTATACTATGCATAAAAATGTTTTTAATGAACTTTGTTGATAAAAGAAAAAAATAGTAAGTGTTTTTAATTTTATTTTTTTTATAAAAAGCTTTGGCAAAATGTTTTTAATTTAATTTCAAGCATACAATATAACTATACTATGCATAAAAACGTTTTTAAACGAACTTTGTTGATAAAAGAAAAAAAAATAGTACTTTCTTTTAATATTTCATCTTTTATAACATATTTATTAGAAAATGGACATTAAATGAGTGTATAAGGTAAGGTATGTCAACTTGTATGTGAGATTACATATTTATGGATGACGATAACGTCTTGACAGTGGATGATCTATTAGGATAAACTTTAAATGACTTGATACCATATTAAGTAATAAACTTTAAATTTAACTCAATTTTATAAAATTAATATATAAAATAAAATTTTTCATCCACTTATATATTATAAAATATTTTTTATCGCTATTTAACGTGGTATTTCCAACAATGTTATGTTAAATTATTATATCTTATATCTAAATTATTACATATATATATATATATAAATAAAGATATTAGTTAAATAAGATTTTATTTTTTCAAGATTTACAAAAAAAGTAAAAAAAAAAAGACAAAATGCATAAATTAAATGATGGAAGAAAACAAGAGAAAGAAATATAGTGTCTAAAATAAATTATTGAAATGAATAAATTATAAAAAAAAAAATACCTGAACATAAATTATTGAAAGAATTGTATTAATGAGTTCCATGATTTAAGATTTATAGAATTATTTGCAAGTTTCAATTTTTATCTAAAAACTACAAGTTTCTCTTTCTCTCCTACCTAGAGTTATTATTTATTTGTCCCCTTCACATAAGAAGCATATACCTCCTATTTTCATCACAGACAAGATGTAAATCATCCACTTTTCTCATTTAACTCCTTTATTGCCCTTCTTATCATCTGCAACATCACCAAACAACAAATTTAAAATGAATTTCTCTTTTTCAAAATATCTTTTTATTGGAATAGTTAAGGTTGAAATATCATTATTTAACTAAGAGAAAAAATCATCTTATATTAAGCGAATGCAAACTTTATAGATTGTCTATGAGACTATATAATGAATTACTACTAAAATATTATTAAATAGAAATTAAATTTTAGAGAGAGAAAAAATAATTAATTAATTATTATACCGACTAAATTATATACTATTTTAGAGATTAAAAAAAATATTGGTATCTAAATTAGTTTTTATCATTGATAAATAGTTTATAGATTGATATCTAATTTTTTTAGTCTCTAAACTAGCATTTAATTTAGTCAATATAACAACTGATTTTTTTTTACTCTAAGATTAATTTTTATTTAATGATTTTTTTTATAGTTTGGTTCGATAGAAGGTGACCTGATTAATCCAATAAACTTCTACTAAAATACATTTTTTTTAATAAAAAGTTTTCATGTTAGACATCACTATGTAACTTGATATCTCAACAAAGCTGACATCTAAAGTAATAACAATCATCTGTCATCACATGAAAAAAAATTATTAAAAAAAAGAAAAAAAGAAAGAAAATACAAAAATATGGGGAGACTAGACCAAAACCCATATGTTAACAAAAACAATACATAGGTAGACTATACATATTCATAAAGAATTCTAAGAACATACTAGATGGAAGTCTATTATACCAATGAAATGATTCTATATGAATAAATCATAAATTAGCCAACTTATCAACACGCGCTTGTTCAACTAAAATACCTTCAGAATGATTCTGATACATATTAAGAAATGAAGTTTAAATCTAATTCAACTTTATAAAATCGACTAATCATCTTCAACCTATGTTGTAAAGTTAAGTTAAATTTAAAATTTATTTCTTAATATTTTTCTTAAATAAAAAAAAAGAAATTGAGTATACCATGGCATAAGGAGGATGAGTAGGGGTGTGAAAGGATTAGAAAATAAGACTTCTTCAACTTCTCTCTTACCAATTCATCTTTTGATTTTTCTTCTGCCATCTTCGTTACTCTGCTTCTGTTACTTCACAACTTTCTTATTTATAGAACTAAATATTCCAAAGAGGGAACAATTCAATTAAAAAAATTTTAGTATGCGATCTTATCAATAAATGTTTTCTTAAAATCTTTTATCTCTATATGAATCTTATCTTATATTATATCATTAAGTTATTTTCAGATTGTTACATTAAACAATATAATATTTTAATTTATTTTTTAAGTTTTATTATACCACCTCATTCCTAATATTTTATTGTTTTATATAAAATATTATTGTTATACTAAAAAAAATAATTAAATAAAAATCAATTTTATAGATAAAAATAATTAATTGTTATATTGACTAAATTAAATATATTTTAAAGATAAAAAATTATTGGTTTCTAAAGTAGTTTCTATTGATAAATAGTTTTTAAATTGGTATATAATTATTTCGTTACTAAATTTAAAATCTAAATAATAGAAACTAATTTATAAACTAATAATTTTTTTAGTTTCTATATTTAATTTAGTCAATAATAATTAATTATTTTTATTCTCTAAAATTGGTTTTTATTGAATGATTTTTTTATTGTTTTTATTGTTATTATATAAGATATTACAAGATTTCTACTTTAATAATATTTTTGTTTGAACTTGTTATTAACATCTCTTCTAAAAATATATAATTTAATATTATTTATAGGTCATGTTTTTTTTTTTTTAATCTTTTTGGACTATTATCTTTCAATCTTTTTAATTGTCTTTTAATTTGAATTATAAATTAAATATTTTTTCTTGACTATAATAACTAGTTATGTAGTTTCTTATTTTACTTTTTTGTTTTTCCTCTAAGAGATAAATGCATATTAGAAAATATGTAAGGATATAATAATAATAATAATAATAATAATAAATACGTTCTTGAAATTAGAAACGACATATATATAAAAAGAAAGAAAGAAGTAGTAATTCAGAACCTTTTAAAAAATTAATTAATTTAGTAAATAATATTAAATTTGTTAATAATTTGAATTGCTATTTTAAAAATAGCCGAAGGAGATTTCGGTAACTACCCTTATTCTCATATCAAGAAAAATTCTTACATAATTAATCTTAATATTTATCATTTTTTTTTCTTTACGAAAGAACATGTTATTAATTAAAGATAAATAACTCTTCGGAAAAAAAGTCAAATAAATAGAAATGAATTTATGTAACTAACGTTATCAATAAATATTTTTCTATCTGTTATTAAATATTTTGTGTTTAATATTTAATATTTTCTTTAACTATTAATTAATTGTATTAACACTATTTTCTTATGAGATTCAAAAACACCATTACTAAAGACTAATACATGAGATCGAAGGCATGCTTTTCCTTCTTTTATTTCTTCACTATATCATTTTTTTAATCTATATTATATATCACAAAAGTAAAAAAAAAAAAAAAAAATACTTTGATAAGTTTTTAAAAGTCTTATATGGAAATCCAATTCGTAAGTCAAATTTTCTTTTTTAAAATTTATATTCTGAAATTTGTAACCACATGGTAAAAGATATTAATATTTGATGTTTTTTTTAATGTTTAGGATTTAGAGTTTAAGGTTATTTTAATTTGTTTGAAATTCTTTTTTACTATAACATACTTCATAATAATTTATTTTTGTGTTCAAATTTTTTCTTAGATTTGATATTCAATAACTTATTTGTTTGATATCGATGATTATGATTTTAATGAGTTTTCTTGATGTTTTGTATTTATCGATCATAAACAAATAGTTTGAGTTAGTTAATAAACTTTATAATTTAATTTGATTATATCGTTAAGTAAGTTCCAAAATTTACTGAATTTGGATATTTTCTTGAATGTGTTATTGTTATATATTGGTGATTTTATTTTACATGATTTTATCATTTTTTAGAAAAAAAATTATATATAATTTTAGATTATTCACTATTATGATATTCCTCTAACTATTTGTTAAGTAGTATGACTTTTAGATAAAAAGATAAGGATTTGGGATAAAATTTTACACAAATTTTGGAGTAGATGTTAAATGTTTTTATAATAAGTGTGATTAGATAATATATATAAAAAATTGTAAGTTTTGTTCCAAGTGAACTTTTTAAGGAAGAGTTCCAACCAAATAAATATCAATAACCAATAAATTCACCTATAAAACATTCTCTAACATTCAAATCATTTAAAATTTGAAGTAGTAATAAATTATAATAATTCAAATCATTTTGAAACTTGAAGAGATAATAATAATAATAAATGAATAAATAAATAAGTATAAGATTAAATCAATACTTCATTTAATATTATCATAAATTTATAAACTTTCAAAACCCAACAATAAAAAATAAAAAATATATTAAATTATTAATAAATACTTAATTATCAACTTTCAAAGTCTCCTCTAGTTCTGACAATATTGAGTATGTAGAATAATTATATCTAATTATATAATTAATGAAATTAAATTCCTACCCCTTTGAATATGCAGACAAACCAAATATATTAATGCAGAAAAGAATAATTTGACACATTTTAATTAATTATTATTGTGTAGAATTTGTGGCAACATCAATGCTTTTTGTCAGAATCCAGAATCATTAGATTGGTTGTGGGGTCCACCCCACACTACTACACATGTCTTCTCAAATTCATAAACTTCATCAAATTCCAACTAATAAAATCAGAAAAATAATGCACACTTTCACCAATTAATTATGTATTTTCAAAAGAAAATTGTGATGTGTAGTTAATAAAATTTAAATAATAAAACTCAGAACATTTAATTAAAAATTGAAGGAGACTTTAATTTTTCTTTGCTTATTTATTCCTATATATTCACAACTTTTTTTAATGTTAGAATAACTCACTGTCTCAAATAATTTTATAAGAGTCAAGAAAATAATCATTGCACAAATATTTTTTTTAATTATAAATAAATTTTTGTTGATAAATTGCCTTTAACAATTCTATCTCTAAAAAATAATTCAAATAGTATATAAATTTTCAAATCTAACAATTTTTTTCACACATTCTTACTGTTTTTACTCTTACAGCCACAATCAAACTATTTAGAATAAACTAATTCAATTGTATAATTACAATATTAATTAATAAAAAATATTTATTTTTGCAACTTTATTTTTATACATACTTTTTCATATTTTAATATAATTTTAATAATCATTTTTTTATTTATTTTACCTATTGGTATAATAAATATTATTGTTTGTTGTATCTAGTCCAAAATTATTGTAACAAATTTATCCATTATTTTAATAAATAACAAACAAATCTACAATGTTGGAAATTTATTTAATAAGTGACAATGATTCATTTAAATAGTTTTATTGTTATAATTCAAAAAATCTAAAATTTGAATTAAGGATTAAAATCAATTTCAACAACCAATTGAAAAACAATACACAAACTTTTGTTATTTAATATTTTTAATAATAATATAATAATAAGAATAAATGAATGAAGTTTTTATTTTGATGAGAACAAAATGAGTTTGTCCATGCATAATTTCTCATGAATTTTGTCACATGCAATGGGACAAATGTGTGCACGTGCTTCTCACATGCAAAACACAAACACTATCCATAATAGCTATGGACATGGAATAATGCATACTATTCTTATTCTCCCATGTTTCACCAGATTTTGAGCTATAAAAAACTACCATACAATGCAAGCTTTTCTGCATCAGCATTCACATTCAACACTGCAGAGAACCAAAAAGCTTTTGCATTAAGCAGAGAGAGTGATCCAATGCAAGAACATTGGAGAAGAAGATAAAAAGAAGAACATATTCAAAAGGTTTGTTGATTGATCTGAAAACCCTTTTGCGTGATTTGGTTCTCTATTGTTTGTTTTATTCACATTAAACTAAAGAAAGTGCAGATAAGAATGCACAATAATGACTCTGCTTCACAAAACTAACCTAGCTAGCTTCACATATATAGATGTATCTGTGTCTGACTCGGATCCATGTCACATGTGATCACGTTTCTTCATAAGGAAGGTTATGAAATTTTAACCTATTAGGGTCCTACCCACGTTAAGTTTTTCTGCATTTCTTATTTCTGAGTTTTGTTTGACCAACTGGGACAGAGTTAGGCTGAGATAACCAATCTGAAGCCTCAGAATATATCTCTTTCTGCATGTGCTATCTTCTGGGAGAGGTTTTGTTTTGATCTTTCTTTCTTTTGTGATTTGATTTGTGTTTTCTGATTCTGGGTCGTTGAGTTTTTTTTTTTTGCTGTAAGTTGATTAATATATTATTGGTTGGAAAAATGACAGAAAGTGCTGTGAAGATTGAAGGGAGATGAAGAACTCTGGTATGGAAAGTGGTATGTTCATTGACAGTGATGAAGATATGGAGAAGGATCTGCATAAAGATGAGAATGATGGAAACGATTCTGATTATTCGAATTATTCCAATGAAAACAATTCAATGAGGAAACCCAGCAGCTACAGCATGGCATGGCCTCAAAGTTACAGGTTAGCTTCACCTGTGTGTGCTCACTGTGTTTTGATCTGCCATGAATGAGTGTGTTTCAGGCTATTCATTTGACTTTTCTTTTTTAATTTCTCATTTCTTAAGGCCAAAACAAGGCTTTTCTTTCAAGGAATATTGACTAATTAATGGTTGGAAAAAGAAGAAAAGTAAGATGTTGGAATGAAAATTCAGAATGTCTATGCTTCTCACTGGTGTTTATTAGCTCTAGAGTGAAAAAAAAAAACAGTTACTGAAAATAGTTATGGCATTACATTATTCTAAGAAAAAAAAAAGTGAGAGATAATTAAGATAGATGAAAAATGAAAAAAATAATGGAAGAAAACAAATGAGTAACTAATATAGCAAAAAAGATTTGTTTTTGGTTTTGAGAAAAATAAAAAAGTAGTATAAAAGTATAGAAAATAATAAAACCCCTTGTCATCCAATTAAACATATCACAATAGATTTTTGATAATCAATTATAGTTTTTTTGACATTGATTATGTGTTTCACAAAATGTTTGTGGTAATTGACTATATATCAGCCAAATTAATCTTTTATTGTGTTTAAAAGTGAATATTTACAGAGAAATGAAAACTGTGTAACCCTTTTTTATTATTTCTTTTCCCCTAAAATTTTCTCTTTATCAAACAAAGTGTTTTTAAAAGACTAGAAAACACTTATTCTTTTTGGCCAATTGCTGATGGGTGTATGCACTATGAGTCTCTCCATATATCATTATCCTTGGCAAAAGTGCAAGCACACACACCTTATTAGAAATAGATTGCTTCAATTTTCTACCCTTAAAAAATAATAACTTCTGTAACAAAAGCCCTTTTGGTATACCAAGGAGAGACAAAACTTAAAACATTGTTTTGAACAAATCAGTTGTGTTAATCATTTTACTTTCAGAAGTAATAAAAAGTGATTACAGAATCAGACTTTTGTTCATCACCCTTGCTGGTTGAATATCTGTTTCTTCATCTCTCATTTTAGCATTTTGCTTAATGAATCTGAAATGCTTCAAGTTGAAGTACTTATTTTGATGCAATTAATAATGTTTCAGGCAATCCATTGATCTATATGGTAGTGTACCATCACCAAATATTGGATTTCTGGGGACCACATCACTGTCAAGATTAGGAAGTTCTTTTATTTCTTCATCTTTGACAAGGAGGCAAACTCTTGAAATACTTCAACAAGAGAAAAAACCACTCTTGCAACCCACAGAAGAGGAGAAAGTGCATCATACCTTGCTTCCTTCACAAGTATCTAGAAAGTCTTCCATTAGGAAAGACCCTTCCAAGGTTTCTCATGAAGTTCACATACCAGGCCAATGCACTTTTGGACAAGCTGTGCTTAATGGTAACTATACTGATAACTGCTTCTTCAATGCAAAATATTAAAAAAAATGAAAGCAATTATGGTGAAGCCATATTAAATGAAGACACTGCCCATGATTTCATTCCTTCATACAAAGACTTAGGAAACCTTGACACTCTGTTTGTTCTGTTTTAACTACACGTTTATAGATGTGAGTATATTATTATTTAGTTTCAAGATGTTGCATTTCTCTGAAACTAAATCTGAGAGACAAAAACTATACTGCACTACTCTGCATATTATGCTTATGTTTTCTAAGGTTTGGCTTGTACTCAATATAGCTTGTAGATAACAAAAATTGTAGATGTAGCTTGTAGATATAACAAAATTGTTGAATTAAAATATTTGGCTTTTAAAATTTTGCTAGAATGTGTACTCTTGAAAAGAATTAGTCCAAGTGTTGGCTTAATTGTTCTGGATTTTGCAGGCATAAATGCCCTTTGTGGAATAGGAATCCTTTCAACAGCTTATGCAGTTAAAGAAGGTGGATGGGTTAGTCTTTCTATATTGTTATTGTATGCACTTTTTTCCTTCTATACTGGTTTGCTTCTGCGTTACTGCTTGGATAGTGCACCTGGTCTTGAGACATACCCTGACATTGGCCAAGCAGCTTTTGGAACTACTGGACGTATCATAATTTCTGTGAGTTTTAAATTTTTTTCATCAATGGTTAATTTCAAAGCATTAATTAGTCTCTAATCTCCAGCCACTGCTTTTTAATCTATATTTTTTGCATGCAGATAATATTGTACATGGAACTATATGTAAGTACTTCCTTCACTCTTTCTTGCTTTTGAAATCTCAGTTGTTATTTGTCATGTCAAGAAAATATGGATTATATAAAGCTAAAGAAAATCTTATTTGAACAAATTCTCACTTTGATTTCTGAACTATTTAGGTGTTTACATTTGGACCCTTAAAATGATTCAAAAGATGAATCATTATAACCTTTCTGTAGTTAAACAAGCTTATCCTTGCTTATATATCCATTAGTAACTTTTCATCACCAACTTGAATCACAACAAAATCTCAAAATTGAAAAGACATTAATGATACTTCCTCCTTTACTTTTCCAAACAGAAAGGCATAAATGTTTACATGTAACTTAAAACTTCTGGTTTGATTTGATTTTTCTACCTTCTCTAATTAAGATTTTGATGAGAATATCTTAATCAATTGAATGTTTATTAATTTTATGTAGGCTTGTTGCATTGAGTACATAATCGTAGAGAGTGACAACTTATCTACATTATTTCCAAATGCACACATTAGTTTGGGTGGAATTGAAGTGAATGCACACATTTTGTTTGCAATATTGACAGCAGTGGCTCTTCTTCCTACTGTTTGGCTTCGTGATCTACGTATTCTCAGTTACGTCTCAGGTACAAGCTTTATCCTTTCTCTTTCTTTCCTTTTCTTTTGCAAGCAAATGTTAACAAAAGTGCTTTTATAAACAATGTCAGCACATATATTCAAGTACCAACATTAATCAATCATTTTAAGTACCCTTATTGAAAGTGGTTTTAGTGAACTTATGATGTAAATTGTCACATGAAATGTTTAGAAATGAAAATTTGGAAGCACCATTGTAACCCTTTAAGATGTTGTTGCAGCTTGTGGAGTTATTGCAACGTTTCTAGTGGTTATATGCTTGATCTGGGTTTGCTTCGTAGACAAAGCTGCTATTGATTATACCAAAGGAACAACAACCACATCAACATTCAATCTTGCAACATTTCCTGTTGCAATTGGTCTCTATGGTTACTGCTACGCAGGACATGCTGTGTTTCCAAACCTCTACACTGCCATGGGAAATCGGAATCAATTTCCTGGAGTGCTCTTAGTATGGTAAACAAATAAAAAACTTCTACATTAGTTATTCACACTCTTAGCTAGAGAAATTCTCTCTTATAAACATTGAGAAGTTAAAGGTCAAAATCAAAGCTAACTTAAACCAACCATACCATCTAATTCTTAGGCTATTCAATCCCTTAATTCTGTATAAGAATGCTAGTTTTTGGTAAGTGAAGCACATGTATGCAAAAAAGAAGAAGTGTTGGTTAACAACATTTTGCTAACAAGTAATCCATAATATATATAGATAGATAGATATCGATAGATATATGTATGTCTCTATATGAAATGGCTAACTTAAGAGTCTTTTTAATGCAATAGTTCATATGTTACAAAGGGATTCTCTTTGGTTAATACACAAAAGAGAGATGTAAATCTCCACAAAATAAGTACCAACACTCCTTTTCACTTAACCACTGACCATACGACTAACTCTTCCACAAAAATAAGATTTATCACTAATTTCAAACTAACAAGACAGAGCAAACAGAAAATAAGATCTTAAAGTATCTAGAAAAGTCTCAATTTCTAAAAAAAACAAATTTTGTAGAATTTATGTTTAAGTGTTTGTCTAATTCAATGTGCAATTATTTTTCCATGCAGTTTTGTTATTTGTACAACTATGTATTGTGCAGTAGCTGTTATGGGTTACTCAGCATTTGGAGAAGCAACACTCTCTCAATTCACTCTTAACTTGCCCCAACACTTAGTAGCTGCCAAGATAGCTGTGTGGACTACGGTATGCTCATTCTAGATTCTGACCTTCTTCCATGTTTCATTATATATATATATATATATATTTCACCATATTATTGATATTCTATCAGTCAGATAAAATTGCTAATCTTAGTATAATGTGATTTTATTTTGCAGGTGGTTAATCCATTTACCAAATATCCTTCATATGTGCCATATAAATAAATACATTTGTTCTTGCTTACCAAAATAGTGTGCTCAGCAACTAATATAAGTTCTTAACAGCAATTGGATGTTTAAATATAAATATTTCTCAAGTTTAGAAGATAATAATTTTCATTACATACATATGATATATACATACATTGATTGGATAATTTTGGAAACAAATCATTGCCCTTTTATTCTTGAAAAAAGAGGTAAGATAGAATCAATTTATTTCAATCTATGTACCTACACTGTGAAGATAAAGATAAATGTTTTTCTTAATTAGCACCACATATGCATTGAGTCTATCTCCAGTAGCAATGTGTCTAGAGGAGTTGATACCACCAAACAATCCCAACTTCAACATATATTCGAAGCTCATTAGAACAGCTCTAGTAATTTCTACACTGCTTGTTGGTCTTTCAGTTCCCTTTTTTGGTAAGCTATTATTCTTCCTTCCTTATACTTTTATCAGTTTTAGAGCCAAGTGTAACAACATTTTGTCAATTAACTCAAGAACTAGTACATAAATCAAACAGATATGAAGGAAATATGGTAAGGATTGATTTTATGTAAATTTATTGAACCAAGGGTTCTATCCCTGATCCTTTTTTATGGTCAGTTACTATCCAGTTACAAAATTTATTAGCCTTGTGGAAGTTGAAGACATGGAAGAAAATAAATGAAAAGTAATCAAAAGTGCAGGAAAAGAGTCTTGATTCCAAATGAAAAGTTATATTTGATTGAAAAGAATCCTTTTTATCATTGAAGAATGAGGCAAAGAATTGCCAAATACTATGGTTCTCATTATGAGACCCTGATTTGTTCCACTTATGTTTATAAAAAAAGAAAGGAAATGAATAGTAAAGAGTGCTCATTCTGAACATTAAAACATAACAGAATTGGTCCTAATTAATCTTCGGAATGGAATGTAGAAGGAGAGAGATTCTCAAACCGAAGTATGAAATGGATTCAATGACTTCAAAATAGTTGAAGAAGGAACCATATTAGTTAAAATCTCATGTACTACTAGCCAAATTATTTTACTATTGCCTAGTTGGATTATGTTTTACTATGAACTGCATATACTTTTGTTGCAGGTTTGGTGATGTCATTAACTGGATCTTTACTCACTATGTTTGTTGTAAGTGCCCTCAAGTTCTTCTCTTTTCTCTCCAAGAGGTACTGCTAGCCATAACATTCATTTTAATATGTTCAACCTTTTTATGCAGTCATTGATTCTTCCTGCTGCTTGTTTTCTAAGCATAAGGGGTCGCAGAACCTCACGCTTTCAGGTATGATGATTACCTCTTCATAATAGTAATGCTAAATGAAAACAGAAATACAATCACATTTTTGTTATTTAATGAGAATAGCTTTCCTCAGCCAAATGGCTAGAATACAAACAAAACATCCTTGTAGTGTTATACTATAGACATTTAGTTTGTATATGTTGGCAATTGAGATTGTTTTTAGATGTTATATTAAAGTATTTAATGTTTTTCTAATGTTCTATTTTGCTTTTAAGTTTGGTTAAAGTTTTCTTATGTTCAGAAAAAGAGTTGTAGGTGTAGATTCATGATGTCTTCTTTTAATTTGGTCATAGTTTGTTGTCTGTTATGTTCAATTGAGAGTTTCATAATTTTTCCATTTAAACTTCTGATATAAAATTACAAAGTATACTAAATCTGAGGAATATTATATATCAAGAAATCAGTTTTTCTCATTTCTTCTACCTCTTTTATGTTCAATTCTGTTTTTTAACAATAGAGATGAATGGCAAAACTTTTCCATGAACTACTCAAAGTGGGAGCATTTATCGTCTCATCATATTTATGTGAACTGCTCAAGGATTTTCAAATAGAAGATGTTGATTCAATAAAACCTAATTGGAAAATAAAGAAATGAAAAGGGAAATTTGAATTGTAATATGCTGTGTTGATATCAGTACAACTTTGATTATGTAGCAATGCTAGACCATGAGATATTTTTGTTACATGACCAAATCTTTTAAAACTTTTTTCGCTTGTTGTCTATTTATGATTACCTCTAATGTGACTCAACTTTTCCTCCTTATTCTACAGGTAGTACTTTGTGTTACAATTATTCTAGTAGGTCTTGCATCATGCTGTTTTGGATCATACTCAGCCCTCTCTGAGATCATGGAGAAATTGTTTGGATAAAGTTTTGAAGCATAAATCCTAAACAATGAGACATGTAGCAACCAAGGTCTAGTGCACTTGTTATTCTACATCCTTTTTTTTTATTTCTCGCCCCAAATGTCCAGTCATTTTTCATTAGAAGATGATTTCACATTTTGATGTTGTAATTGTGGTTAATTATTCTGGTTTTGCTTCCACACTGTAAAAGGAAATTTTGCTCATGTTTGTTGTATGGACATAGTGAATCACAGTGGAAGATTCAAATGGTCAAAGGCTGGTTTAGACTGCATTTTTCTCCACAGATAGTGTTAATGTTCTGAAGTCAAGTCCTCTTATATTGTTTAGAATGTATTTGAAGTATTGTCTACTTTAAAACTATTTTATCCTTAAAAAACGTGAGTGGATTAAGAGAAAAAAAAAGTATATATAAACTCCTTTTGACATCTAGTTATAAACAATGTAGAACCTTTTTGGATTACCCAAAAAGAAAAAAAGATAATGAAATTTCATACTCTATCTTTTTAAGCTCTTAACTACCATTTTAGTTTATATATTGAGTATGATATGATTTTTACTAGCTATGGTTATATAATTACACGATTCAATATAAAATATGTTATGCTCTAACAAATTTATATTCACGTACTAATACTTCGTGATATGGGGTTGGCCTGATCAATGAACAATGGTTGAGAATAACTGGACTCAAAGGAATCTTTATCAGAAGGTTAAAGGAGATGGTGGATAATTTGCCATAAGGGTAAGAAGACTAGAGAGTAATGCAACATTTTGATTTTTTTCTTTGTTCTTTGAGACTACATAACCGACACATTTTGACTTTGAAGAACGATAAGAACATTAAATTAAAATTTTATTATGGATGGGGACTACAACAGAGTCATTTATTCTTCTAAACAGATTGAACTCAAGGACAAGACATTGTACAACATGGAATCATGGGATGTGATTCTTATGAAGTAAAAGTAATACTATTCGGCAATGGTGCTACATATCAGTATGCATGTAACAATAGGTTACACAATGAGGATTCTAGAAAAATAGGTGGATGGTGAAAATCACAAGTTATTTGTTGTTGATTCCTATTGGCTGGTCACTGCAGCTCCAGGTTTTTCAGCCTGCAAATAAGAGTTTCAAGAATTAACCACAAAAATTGAGTTCATAAGGCAAGTTAAAAGGGAAATATTTGCAGGGTTGATAGATATATGACTAACTATTGCAACAATAACTTGTGAACTTTTGGGAGAACCATGAACATGTAGAAGAGCTTTAAGTACATCTAAAGATATTGGATTTAAAGAGAATTGAAGATTGCACTTGTTTAAGTAGCTGCATGCCTATGGGAATTCAAATATATACACTGCATAAATGATGTTGAAAAATGTTGTACCTTTTCTCCTCTTCCTCAGACTCAACAGTTTTCTTGTACTTTGGGAATGGAACTTGGCCTGATTCAATTTGAGTAATGTCTTGGAGGAGGAGCTCATAGTGCCTTTTGACTTCATCAGGGGTTTTCCCACCAACAGCAAGGGCAACATTGTTCCAACGGTCAGGGGTGTCCTTGTCATAAACTGCTAGAGCCCTTTCAAAGGCCTTGTTGTCCTTAGCACTCCATGATCCTGTAGCTGACATTGAGCTTGATGCCATTTCTGATAGTTAGTTAAGGTAACTAGATATATAGATATTCAAATGTGGTGGAATTTAGTGAACTACTGGTATATGGTAGTGCTCAAGTTCAACAGAGAGATGGCATTAACTAAGAAAGGTTGAAGAGTCTTGATGATATGTGCAGAAAGGAAGCACTATGCATGCTCCTTTTATATGCAGAAATGGAGGGTGTGACCATGCAAGGTGCAAGTTGTCTTCTCTTGCAACTTTGCCAAAACAAAGCAGAATTTGAATGATTTGTTTCATCAGGAACCACAGAATAGATCAGGACCAAGAAGTTGAAGAGTAATATGAGAGAATAAGTATCTTCAAAGGTTTAAACTGTCTTTCTGAATCATGGTTGAGGACATTGCAGCTGCTGCTATTGTGAAATTATTCTATTTGTGCACCACAGAAAACTATGATTGATAATTTTGCAATTACACTAATTATTGGTATTTCTTTTGCAATTGTGCATGTCACTATGATGTTTAAGTAAATGAAAGTATATTATGTAGGACTTGAAAAAAACAACAAAGTTGTCACACAATAGAAGAACATTCCATTGAAATAAGCTTAACATTGCTATTTTAGTTTGATTTTGGTAATCATTAGCTATAGATAGTTGTTTACTTGATTTTTTAAATGTTATTGTTTATCAAGTAAAAAAATTAATAAATAAGAGTATTCAAAATATTCCAACCCTATTACAAATTAAATAAAAAAAACACATATCTGATATTATCCCAGCATATTGTTTCTTTCAATAATATTATCAAACATATTGTAGTCATTTTTTAAAATATGTGTATAATCTTGAAAAACAAACTTTGAAGTAAAACAACTTTCATATACAGCAATTAAAACTCTTAGTCAAGATATAAAAAGCAAATAACAAATAAAGTTGAAAAAAACCAAAGAGGAAGATATGAGAAAGTCACCTTATATTGTTGTCCAAAAATAAGTGCAATGAAGATAGTCAAAATTCTCAGAAAAACTTATTTCATTTCATTTCAAATATCATATTTAGATGATCGAAGCCCTTATTTATAGATGAAAGACTTTGATCAACCTTGCTTCACTTCAGTTAATGTTTCATTAGAAAATATTTTTTAATTTAATTTAATTTAATGAGTTGGTAAAGTAATTTTCACTATAAAGTAATGGATAATACTATTTACCATGGTTGAAAATTTTGTCTAGGACTAATTAGAATTTATAAAATGAAACTACAACAAACATTTTTTTAAATTGGTTAAAAAAATTGATTTAAATTTTTATAAAATAGATTTTAATTCGAACCAATTTTAAAAGCAAATACTTTTTCTATCTATTATCTTGAAAATCAATTTAAAATATTTTTTTTAAAATGAACTTTTAAAAATGGATTGAAATTATGTTTTTTTTTTTACATTTGAAAAAAAAAATACATAAGGTGTGTTTGTTGTGGTAGTGAGGTTTGCCCCCTATCAAGTAGGTGTGATGCCTAACTTTATTTGATTCTCTTGCTTCAAGGATCTTCAATGGCTACACAACCAACAACAATATTTTCTTCAAAAAAAACAACCTTCCTTTGCTGCAGATCTTCTACTTTGTCTTCAACAATGTCCAACATTCTCTAAAAACATTCTCTACATGCCCAGTTTTGTCCGTACAAAGATTCTTGTTTCTTACTTTCATTCAATTAATATTTTTTTTATACATCACTTAAATAAATTTGTTTAAACAGATTTCTAATTATACAACATAATTAACTTTCGTAGATCATGTTCAAATTTGTAAAGAATACATCTGAAAAATGTTTCAGTGTTTAACATAAAACTCCAATTTTTTTTATCAGTCAAAAAATAAATAAATATGAATCACTTAAGGGATGACTCAATCCTTATAAAAAAAAAGAATATAGGACTTCACTCTAGAGTCTATCCCAAACTCCTAACAAAAACTATCAAGAAATCCTTACCTCCAAAAAAACAACTGAAAAGACTGTCTTTAGTAGCAGTCAGAGTATATCATTACATAAAAAATACATACAAATGTAAATAACTCACCAAAAAATAACCTTCAACCGTTTTTTTAATCTCCTATAAAAAAGCATAACAACTTAACAAATCACAGACTACGAACATAATAAAAAACAAAAAAAAATACAAAATATTTGCACAATCCAAAAAAACACAAATATTTACACGATATATATATGTTAGAATGAACACATTGTTTTGGTGCATGAATTAGAAAGAATAGTTTCCTTTGCATATAAATATAAGAGATAGAAAAGGTATTATTATAGTTGTGAGTGTGAGGTGAATATAATGATACTAGGGCTATGTTGCAACTTGATTCTAGAGTGTCCCCGACCTATATATACTATTACTGTTTCTCTACCAATAATTCCAATCTTTATTCATCCATCAAATCTTTATGATGCTCCAAGGATTTTCGCATCAACAACATTTATCACCCCAAATCTTTTACAACTCATTCTTCAAACCCTAAACTCTCAATTTACCAACACATTACAACTCTCAATTCATATCTCTTAATTTTTGTGTTTTTTGGTTTTTTAACCGTTTGAATTCAAAATGAGTAATTCAGACTTATATTTTTTAAAATTTTACGTTAAGTAGACACTACAAGAAAATTATGAAATAGAAACCAATTTTAGAAACAAAAAATAATTAGTTGTTTCAGTGACTAAATTAGAAACCATTTTAGAAACTAAAAAAATTTTAGTTTTTAAATTAGTTTCTATTATTATTAAATGATTTTTATATTGATATCTAATTAGCTATCAAGGTTATTGCTACCAAATTTAGGATGTTAATAATTGGTAGCTAATTAGATACCAATTTAGAAACCATTTAACAATAATAGAAATTAATATAAAAGCTAACATTTTTTAGTCTTTAAAATAATTTCTAATTTAGTCACTATAGCAACTAATTATTTTTTTTCTCTAAAATTAGTTTTATTTCATAATTTTTTTAGTAAATAAAGATTTTTCATAATATATAAATAAATGTAAATCTTATTTATAAGTCGATTTTATAAGATTAATTTAAAAAAAAAAAGTTGTATTTCTTAATACATATTAACTGTTGTAATCCTTGAATTGTTATGAAAAGTTGTGAGGTTGTTGTATTGAGAAGATTTGAAAAGAATTTAATTTTAGAAATTGTTAAATTTGGTCCATGGTAGGTAATGGGTTGGGCATGATGATTGGTTGACAGTTACAGGATTCAAGGAATCTTTGAGAGAAAATGAAAAGAAATGGTGGATTATTTGCCTCATCATCACCTATAACTAGACTAGAATCTTCATCACCGTATAAAGTAACATATAGATTCCTCCACCATTGTTTTGCTGCAACATTCCTTTCTCTCTCTCTGCTATTTCCTTCATATTGGATTCAAATATATGGCAAATCAACTTCTTCCAAGGTTGTGAAACTTTACTTATATTTTATAGTTTATACTAAACACAAAAAGAAACTGAACAGAAACTAAAACATGTTAGCATTAGAGGTTGTGGTGAAGATTTAGACTAGGGGGTTGTAAGTTGAAGTTGTAAACTCCAACCAATCTAAGTGCAAGATGGATCTTGACAAGTAGAAAGTTGGTTTTTGATAAAAGTAAGCTTAAAAGAAGCAGGGGAAACCAAAGTCCAAAAATAACGAATGAAAGATGTTGCTTTGAAGTTATTAATTTTGTGACAAATTCATTAACCTTAATTTTGATTAAAAAAAAATCTGAATTAAAGTTAATTAATGAAATTAATGAATAAAAAAAGTAATAAATAGTTGGAATCATTAGAATAAAAAAAAAGTAGTTTATTGTAATAATTTGAAAAGTGAAGGCGTGTTATTGACCGGTTAACAAGTTGGTTGGACCAGAGCCTACACTTTCCTCAATTTGCTAATTGGATCCTTAAATCACGCAATGTCTTTTAAGGTTTCAAATGAGTTGACTCAAATTAAAAATTACTTTTAGTATTTTCATACTTTATTTCTCTACTATCATACATTTTTGGGAAAAGTTGAAATTATTTATAGATTAATTTTCTTTTTGTTATTATGTAATCTAAAATTTTATTTTAAATGGTGTAATTCAAATTTAAAAATGTATTCTAAATTTATATAATTTTTAAAACTAGAAGTTATAATTAGGACTCCCAAATGGCAAGAGTTTCAAGACTACGACCTATACTTGATTTATAGATGGTTGGAGGTGTTGGTGGGTTTGTCACGACCTGCAGCTGGTGCAAGATAGAAATGACATATGTGCTTGTATGCAAGGGAGTCAAAAGGAATATTAAGGACATGATGAATGATTCTGTTTTGATGTGTCTTATAATAGACCAATAGAGACCAGGTGGATGTTGGTTCAGGGTTCTTTAAGGAAGAAACAAAAACTGTGTTTTTTGTGGTGTTTTGGTTCCAATACGAGCACGATGCTAACTGGAATAGGATGTCTAGCTTATGCAGCAAACATTATCTATCTATTGTTTTTGTGGTGCTTGTTCATCTCTTTATTCTTGGAGATTCTTATGTGGTTTGGTTTATGTAAAAGGGTTGGGATACCCCTTTTGTATCCCTCTTAATTTAATTTCATTCTTTGCTGATAAAAAAAAATTAAAACGTATCATAAACTATGTTATCTCAAAATTGGATTGAATATATTTTTTTTGTCTTATACCCTAAACGTATGATGTGAAATTGATTTTTGTTTCTAATTCAAATTTTAGACCTCCCAAATACATGTATAAAGAAAACTATTGGAATCGATTATTGCTAGTATTTTTTTTTACGTAACAAATAGATTTTTTTCAGCGAAGAGTCAACATGAAATACTTTAACTGTGTGTTACGTAAAAAAAATACTGACAATGATTAATTTCAATAGTTTTCTTATTATAACTACCCAAAAAAATTTAAAATTTGGACTAGGAAGAAAAATTAATTTCGCATTATAGGGATGAAAAACATATTTAACCCATCAAAATATATATAAATGCACCTTCTTAAATATTTTTAGATCTAAAAATATAATTTGAAAATATAGAATATATGATTGTGTTTTTAGATCGTGTAATATATAATTTGAAATATATGTAATATGAAAATATATTATAAATTGTATGATATAAAATATGTTTTAAAGTTACATAGTTTAAAAATTTAAAATATATTTTTGAATCTAGAAATCATATCGAATTATGTGAGGTAAAATCCATTTTCAGATTATGTATCATTTCCTTCTAATTTATAAATATATTCTCAATTATATAATTTTAAACATATTTTTAAATTCTATAATCCAGAAATTTAAAAGTATAAACATTTTAAACTTTTCATGTCCCAAGAAGAAAAAAGCAATTACCTAAAGTTTATTCCTAGGAACTTTCAAGTCCACAAACAGAGAATCATTTCTATTACTAAACGTGGCAAAATGAGAGATTAAAAAATAATTACATAGAGAAGCTTATAAAAATTGATTAAAAAATTATATAGGATATAATATAAGTAAAGGATAAATTTTAATTTAAAGAATATTTAGAGGACACCAATATCGAATAAAAAAAAATTTGTTAACATTTTATAAAATTTTCAAAAAATAAATTTATTTTTTTATAGTTAAAAAATTATAATTTTAAACTAAATTATACAAATTTTTCATTTTGATTACTGAAGGCATACGGAAAAACATACGTATTTATAGTTTACAAAGAAAGTAGGGGATAAGTAAGTAAATGTATAACAAATACATATATAGTATGCCAAATACACTTATCTTTTCCTAATGTTTTCTTCGAACTGTAGAGTTATTTAAAAATAATAATAAATAATTATAAAAAAAATGTAGAGTTATTTAGATCGAGGGACATATGAATAAAAATATAAAAAAAGTTAAATATATCTATTTATTATTAACATTTTAATTTAATATTTTAATTTATTTTATTTTAATAAAAGCATAAAAAATAAAAATAAAAATAAACATCATAATTAATTAATTAAGTTAAAAACATAATTCATTATGCATTTGTGAATATTATAAATATCAATAAATTATTTGATATAATCAGTTATATTCTTATACTTTAGACTTCTTTATTTCATTATTAATCTATTTTATTCAACTTAGCCTCTTTTAATGAAAATATTACATAACATGGTTAACAAATAAGTATTGTTAATTTAATTTAAGTATAATGACAATTTATAATCATTTTAGGTTACAATTTTTAAATCTAATGACGTCAATTTCAACATCCGAAATATAAAAATTAAAAGATTTAATTAAACATTGTATTAAAAAAGACTAAATAAATAAATAATAAGACGAAAATGATTAAGTCACTGTGTTGATTTGGGTATAAGATTTATTTATATAAAAAAATATAAAGATTTCTAATATTAAAATTTAGTCTTAAACAATATGCACAAGCTAAAAGAAAAAAAAATCACATTTAGAGTTTATATAAATCAACTTAGGTATAAGTTAATTATAATTCATGAAAAAACTTATTGGAGATCCACATCGACTAGAAATTAGAATATTTTATTATATATAAATGGTTGCAAACCTCACCTTTTGAGTCGGTTTTATGGGGTTGAGTTAGGCTTAAAACCCACTTCGTAATATGGTATCAAAGTCATTTCGAACCTATCCTAGCGAGTGTTTATTGACCTTATCAGGTCACTCGCTATCGGGTCATGATATATAAGTGGGTGCAAATCTCATCTCATGAACCAGTTTTAGGCAAATGCTCCCTGCACCCAACACTTTTGAACCTGCACCCAACATAATTTCAAAAATTCCAAAAATACCATTTATTTCGAAAATGAAAATCCGGATTGAAAATAATGCATTCTGGAAAAATAAATTCGTAAGAGATTTTTGTGTTTCGGATATAAAAGTTCAGAAAAAAAAATCAAAATCCCATTCCAGATAAAAAAATCCAGAACTAAAAATAATACATTCTGGAAAAATTTATCTAGAAAAGATTATTGTGTTTCGGAAAAGGGGGTCTGGAATATAATTTTATATGTACCCCATCTTTTTAAGGGTATTTTTGTTTTTTCCTTTGTTTGTGATTGGGTGACATTGATATGGTGCAGGAAGCAATTCTTAATAAAAAAAAACTATTTTTTTAAAAGAGTTTATGAAGCAATTAAACATAAAAAGTAATTAAGAAAAAAAATTATTTCACTAAGCACTTTGATGTGATATATGATAAGTGGTAAACAAAATTTGTGTTTACTTTCTTTACAGAAATATATAGAAAGTGGAAGATTTGAACAAGAGGGAAGTGATTGATTCATCACCAACCATTTTTCTCCAAATTTGCTTCAAATTTGTCTTATTGCTATCATCTTTCTCCATCCTTCTCTAATAATATCCCGTGACTAACTATGCCACAATTTTCAAACTCAAAATTCCACACAACTCAAAAGTGAAAATACTAATCATGATCAGAAAGAAAATAAGCATGACCAGATTTTCAGATATTTGTTTGCCTTTGAAAATAATTATAATTTTTTTTTCATTAAGGTTAATGTAATAATATGTGTTTCTGTGTATATTGTTTTAATTAATAAATTAAATTTTAACTTTAATAAATGAAGTTTCATTTACTATCTATGTCATGTACCATTATTATAACTTTTTTGTTATTAATTTGAAGAAAGAAAGTATATTTTTAGGGATGAACTATGATGTGACATTTCTGAAAATAATTGCAGAATGCACCAAATGAACTCTGAATGTGCAATATAGTGGTAATAATGAAGCTCCAAGACTCAAGACATTGGGGTCACCACCAAAATTTGTTTCAGACTCATGGACCCAATATGCACATTCACATAGGCCCTTGCTATATTCCTTACTTTAATTCAAACTTTGAAGAAGAGACACACACAAAAACATCCTCAAACCAGCAACACCTTCTCAGATCTTACAATGATGTCTCAGTCATGTGTTATGATTGCAGCATCACTGTTATTTGTTATAGCACAAAGTGTTGTGGGAGTGAATTCAGCTTCACAAGCTGATAAGATAACCACTTTGCCAGGGCAGCCACCAGTGAAGTTCCAGCAATATGCTGGTTATATTACAGTGGATGAGAAGCAGAAGAGAGCTTTGTTTTACTACTTTGTTGAAGCAGAAGTGGAACCAGCTTCAAAGCCACTAGTTCTATGGTTAAATGGAGGTATATGCTGTAGTGTAAATGGCAGGGTTTCTTTTTTTTTTTTGGTTTTGGAATCTTAACCCAACCCTTTAGATTCAGTGGAAGAAACAATTAAGATGCTTTTGGGGTTTTGAAGGGCCTGGTTGTTCTTCTGTTGGAGCTGGAGCTTTTGTTGAGCATGGCCCTTTCAAACCAAGTGAAAATGGTCTTCTGAAAAACGAATTTAGTTGGAACAAAGGTAATCCAACAACCCAGTAAATCTTGTAAAGTGACCTTTTAGGTTTAATCAAAATTGCTTACTGATTTGATTTTGTCCATGTTGCAGAGGCAAATATGCTGTACTTGGAATCACCAGCTGGTGTTGGTTTCTCCTACTCTGCCAACAAATCTTTCTATGACTATGTGAATGATGAAATGACAGGTTCTTCTCTTCTTCCATTTCATTTTGTGCAAAATAGCATGTAAATAGTACTGAATGAGTCACGGTTTAGCTGCTAAAAAGCTGAATTGAATTGCATGACTATAACCATATAGGGAAGAACTATGATGTCACATTTCTCAAAATCTGATGTGTGGTTCCACTTCCTTACAGCAAGGGACAATCTTGTTTTCCTACAGCGATGGTTCACTAAATTCCCAGAGTTCAAGAACAGTGATTTCTTTATCACAGGGGAAAGCTATGCAGGTATTAATATATATCTATGTGGTAAATGAATAATGTTTCATTTTGTAGTTTCTGTGAGGTAATGCACACTAGTTTTCAGGTCACTATGTACCCCAACTTGCACAACTCATTGTTCAAACCAAGACCAAGTTCAATCTCAAGGGAATAGCAGTGAGTACACACATGAGATGTTTTTAGTAATTGATGCATAAGAAGCACTTTTTTCTTAACTTGATACATAAGATGTTTGCAGCTAGGGAATCCTCTTCTAGAATTTAACACGGATTTCAACTCTAGAGCTGAGTTTTTCTGGTCCCATGGCCTAATATCAGATTCAACTTACGAAATCTTCACCAAAGTATGCAACTATTCCCAAATTAGGAGACAACATCAAAGTGGGAAACTTACCCCCATTTGTTCAGGAGTAAATAAGCTAGTGTCAACGGAAGTTAGTAGATATGTTGATACATATGATGTTACACTTGATGTGTGTCTTTCATCAGTAGATCAACAGGCTTATGTGCTGAATCAACTCACTCAACTGGTATGTGCTTCATCCATTTTGTGTCCATCTTCATTGGCTTTTACTCAAGGGCCTATGTGAACTATTTCTAGGAAAGGAAAATAAGAAAAAAATACATGAGCTCTTCTATAAACTAAAATTAACTTATACAAAGACTATAAACAAAAATTTAAGGAAAAGAGAGTTTAATTTTTTAAAAATTTCTCTTCTAGAAATACTTGTCCAAACATGTCATAAGTTGTTTTCCTGCTTATTTATTTGCATGCTTTCATCTCTTATGCAGCAAGAGGGAGGAAAGATAGATGTTTGTGTGGAAGATGAAACTACTGCATATTTGAATAGGAAAGACGTGCAGGAAGCTCTCCATGCTAAGCTCGAAGGGATCACTTCTTGGTCAGTTTGCAGCGAGTAAGTTTTGTTGCCTGAAAGATGGCGTACCACTAGTTACAACCTTTTTTAGCTTAACACAACTTTACAAAACCAGTGAGATTTGTACCTACTTATATACTATAATTTGATCATATCACGATTTTGAACTCAATCCAAATGCCATTTATGGAGTGTTTGGTTAGGATATGACCAAATATAAAATATAGATTCTACTTTTACAAAGAAACAAGCAAAAGATTGAGAGTGCTAAAAATGGATAGATGTCCAAATATAAAAGGATATGAGCAGGGAAGGTAGCAGGTGTGAGTATATAGAGGCAGTCATGGCCCCTCAAAATTTAAAAAGGCTTTAACATTCACTGTGAAAGAACAATTCTTCCCTCTAAGATTTGACCTCAAGTTCCAAAGATTAGAGCATTCTAATTTCACAAAAATAGTGTAATGAAAAAGAGAGGGACAAAGCATAAGTTCCACCCTATTTCATCTTGCACCAAACTTTCAACATCGGGGTTCTTGTTAATACAATACAATAAATGTTCTCCTTTTCTGTGAAACTTTTGGCTAGCTACTAATATTTTTCCTTCTGTCACAGTACTCTTGGATATGACTTGCAGAACCTGGAGATTCCAACTATTCCTATCCTTGGTGCACTTGCTAAGTCTGGTATCAGGGTTCTGGTATACAGGTAAATGAGTTTTTTGTTTCTTTCTATTACTGATATTTTAGTACATATTTGTATTTTCAAATTCACATTTCATGAAAGATATTCAGAGTAACTTTAATTTGGTTGCAGATCATGAATCTGTGTTTGAGTTAATCTAACATGAAATCAAATGTTCACTTTTATTATGTCTATGCACTACATTCCTGTCAACTATTTCAGATAACATTTTCTTAAGCAAAGCAAGGCAATTTCTTCTCTTACTGCAGTGGAGATCAAGATTCAGTTATCCCATTAATTGGGACAAGATCCCTGGTAAATGGATTGGCCAAGGACTTTGGACTTAACACAACAGTGTCCTACAGAACCTGGTTTGAAGGAAAACAAGTAAGACATAATGCATGAAGACCTGAAAAGTTTCACCACTTTTTAATGGCACCATTCAACTCAAATCTTTTCTGACAACTTTCAGGTGGCTGGTTGGACACAAGAATATGGAGACATCTTATCATTTGCCACTGTAAGAGGAGCGGCTCATGAAGCTCCATTTTCCCAGCCAGAGAGGTCACTGGTGCTACTGAAAGCATTTTTGGAAGGAAAACCACTTCCAGAACCATTCTTTCAAATGTGAATAACAGAGGTGTTCCTAACTCAATAAGAAAACCATTCAAAATCCTCAAACATAAACTCATTATTCTTAATGGATCATCTTTCAATTGTTATCAACATTCCTTCTATCTTTCTCCATATTTGTTTCCTTTTAGAGTGCATGTTACATGGATGTTCTCCATATTTTCTTAAACTCTTCTCCAGATTTAGAATTATCTTCCCCAAGTGACCCAAAAGATATAATTTGAAATTCAGTAATTTGTTGCTTGCAACACCAAGGGAGATAAACAAGATAACATTCTTCTGAAGGAAGGACATTCACTGGACATATATAGAAGAAAACTCTGCAATTTCCAATTCCATAAACCACAAGTTGTATCACATCCAAACAAACAAATGGTGAAAATTTTGCTCATCATTCCCAGGAAAGCTGTAAATTGACAGCAGAGTACAACCCCATGTAATGAGTTTATTATCTGTAGAAAGATTACTATGCATAAGTCTGTAAAACATTATTGAACAAGCATGATGATAGCCTTAGAACAAAAGGCATGACATTCCAAATAGAGAGTAATATGACTAAGGAAGTTAAAGGTTGCTCAAATCTTTTACTATCTTTATAGATAGGATTGTTTACTATCTTAATAAATAGGATTGAAGATCTCACATAGACTAACTAAAGACCTCGATTAGAGATAAAATCAAGGCAATTGCTTTCTGCACCCAATCAATTTTGACTTGCACCTAATGAAAATTTTAAAATCTCATTCTGCCCTTTTTACACATTTGCTTACGGATTTCAATATCCGGAAGCCATTTTTATACATTTTGGATTTCGAAATCTGGAAGGTCATTTTCATATTTCATTTAAGCTTCTAGATGGTCATATCCAAAAGTGAGTAACGAGTTTCGGATTTTTATATTCGGAATGGTGTGTTGTAAATGGTGCTGAGGATTGAGATCTGGAACTCATTTATGCTTGCTTACGGATCTTGACATCCAGAAGGTCATTTATGCTGTCCAAATAAGCTTTCAGATAATCTGAAAGTGACTTAGTAGTTCCAGATTTGTATATCTGGAACTTTGTAATTTGACTTACAGATATAAATATCTGGAAGACAAAAATTTAAAATTATTAGGACAAAATAGTCATTTCACGTGAGTGTGTTATAAAATATAAATAATATATAAATAACTACAAGCTTTCTATTTATAATATATAAATAATAATATATAAATAAGTACAAGTTTCTGATTTTATAAGATTCAGTAATAGTAAGAGTTTAATATTTTGTGTTATTTTAAAAAATTATTATTATAAAATTCTAACTCATTTAAATATATAATGTAAAAAGTTGTACAGGTATACAAAAATAATTACTCTTAAAATGTTGAAGTGTCATTAATTTTAAAAAATACCAATTGAAGTTATGGTAAGAATGAATTACATACATAATGAGCTCTAAAATTAGTGATAATCTGATCATTAATTTTCTGAATTCAAAATGAAAATAAACTTTATCATCCAGCTCCTCATTTTAAGTTGGATAATTAAAATTATCTTACCTTCAATTTTTTAAAATAATGTTTGTGATCCAAATATTTTCTTTGACAGAATAAAAAATGTCATAGTTACAAATGAAATGTTCAAGAAATATCAAGATCTCATCTAATGGTTACTTAGAAAAAGTCAGTCAACACCAATTTGATATATTCTGTAATCTAATTCCATGGTTGACCTTTAAATGAATGTTGAAAGCTGTGATTTAAAGAATTTTTCTCACCTTCTCATCCTTGAATTGTTCTTTCTTATCACTTCTTCTAAATAATTAAATATAAAAAAATATAAAAATATAAAAAAAGTAAAAATTTATATATAAAAAAGATGTCCACATGAGTTAGATGACTTCATTGAAGATATTTTTCATTTTAAAGTTTATTAACTTGGTTATAATTTTACTTTGAAAACACGTTTTAGAATATTTGAAATTTCTACAATGTTTTTCATAGTAATACTTTATATATTAACGATATTTATATTTTAATTACTATATCATGATTTCATATTAATGAGATGTATTGATTGATTAAAAGGGTGATAAATTATTTTTAACTTAGTGAGAATGTAAGTATTTGAGGTGTAAACAAGTTATTTAGTTCATTATATTTGGGTGAATGTATTATAAAAATCAGTTTATAAGGTGATTTTATTATTTTAATAATTTTGTTTGATTATTTTTTTCACAAAATATTTTATTATTATATTTAATTGTTTGATAGTGTAAATTCTTACTTTTATTCTAAATATCAATCCATTGGTTGCTTTTATTAGTTTCATACTTAATAATTGTGATTGAAAACGAAATAGGAAGAAAAAAAATTCACCCAATTGCATGTTTATACAAGTTTTCTGAATTAATATGTGTAAAGTAACTACTAGGACCAAGTCTCTAAAAGATCAAATTCTTCCCTATAAATACCCTTAAGAAGAATTTGGATATTAGGGTTTCATTTCATCAAAATTTTCATTGCCAAAAATTATGATATCTCTTAGATTATGCTATCTTCTCCTCACACTTACATTCTTTCTTCTTTTCACTCAAACATATTCTGAAGATGGAAGAAAGGTAAATAAATTTTCATCTCAAGTTTATTAGGTGCACTTTTAGTTAAGGAAATTATATATAGTGTATTTTTTTATCATCTTTGAAAGAGATTTTAGTAAAAATATAGTTTTTAAGAAAATGATATTATTATTTTCTAAAAAAACATTTAAATTACACACTCTTGAAGAAATATGTATATATTTGTGCATCTTTTGAGAATAAAAAGACTTTAATATGTATATTCTAATTGTTATTTGAATTTTATCAATTTTGAGAACCCTACTTTTATGGCAAGCTATTATGTTTTAGAAAGTTGAGGAAATTTTCAAAATGTGTAAAAAATGAATATCGAAATTGAGTGTATTTTTTATATACGAGTTGCAGAAAAATTTACATTATTAATCTATATAAATAATAATAATAATAATGAAATATGAATTTTGAAATAACTATTAATATAAAAATATATTTTATGCATCTCAGAAATTGAATAATGATATAAAACTCTTTGTTCATACATTAATTTTGCTATAAATTTTAAGGTCTAATTAACTTACGTTCTACCTACCCTGATATATTAATTGTCTGAAAATGATTGGTTTATATTATATATAGATAGATAATCAGAAATTTAAAATCTGAGTTTAATCTCACTTTTAAATATGTTGATATATTAAAAAAAATTAATACTTTAAATTGTAAAAATTAAAACATTTTTTCATTATATATATATATATATATATTTCTATTAACAATAAAATAAAAAATGAATTAAAATATAATTCTTATCAATTTTTTATATTTGAAATAAAAATTATAAAAAAATCATAAAAAAATATAAGATAAGATTTAAAAAATCAAATTAAAATTTCACATAATAACTTTTATTATAAAAATATTTTATGTACTATACTTTAATCTCTTTATGTCGGGGACATTTTGTGATTCAATTCAAAGAAATTCAAATAAAATTATGAAATTTATTTAAGTTCCTAAATTAAACATTTTTTTATCCCTAAATAAATACATGTTTTTATTTTCTCTTCGGTCTTTACTTGATAAATTCGAAAACTTCAATAAAACTATAAGAACTTTTTTTTAAGTTTCTTTATTTACAAGAATTAATTTAACATGGAAATAAATTTTTAGATTGTAAATAACAATTTTCTGTATTTTATTTTGTATTTTATTTTGTATTTTATTTTGAAGTCGTACATTGTGTACATGGGTGATTGTCATAAGGGCGTAGAATCTACGGAATCACTTCACATCAGTATGGTCCAAAATATCCTTGGCAGGTTAATAATTCAATTTTCTTTTTAGTTTTTTCTATTATTTTTTTAACTGTTTGTGATAGGATTTGGTTCAATTTTTTTTATTTGATTTGAAATTTTTTTTTATAAAACCATTGGAATTAAATATAAAATAAGATGATGCTAAATTTGGTTTAATTTTAACTTAATATAAAATATAAGTCAAATCAAATCATGTTTTATAATTTTGGTTTGTACGAATTTTAAAATTTTCTTATAAAGTTGTAAATATTTTATAATTGGATTTGTCAAATAAAAAGATTCATCGTCAAACTTTTTCATATAACTGCTAATTATTTTCAATTGTTTCGTAGTTTAACAAATCACATAACTTTGTAATTATAAACATAATATATTTATGTTTGTTTTCTAAGTGTTTATTAATTTAAAATATATAATATTATATTTTAATACAGTCAATGATTTTGTTTCCTTAGTCATTTTCGAAAATCAAGTCAAATTTATTAGTCGAGGAAAAATTAGATAAAAAGTAGAATTTTATCAGTTACTAACTAAGTATATATTTTTAGAATAATTAAGGAATTCAATAGTACTAGTAAATTTATTGCCATAAGTTTTCTTAGATAAGAACATTGTCATAAATTTTTTTTAGATAAAAAGTGATGTTCTAGTATCTTATATGAGTTTTCTTGTGATTTATTGGTATTATATTAGTTTGCTCATGGATATTGATATTAAATTTTTCAGCATGAAAGAACCAACAATTCTATAGTTTGAGGGCATAAATAATTTATTGAGGTTTTAGAGTTTAAAAATAATTGCACTATCTATGCTAATTTCTACTAATATATTAGTTACATGCATATCAATTTCCAATGAAGCATTAGCATAAACATTTTTTAAAATGGTTTTATTTTATGAAAATCATGATCAAGTAAGAAAGTGTTTTACTAAAATATTTACCATTTCAAATGCCATCCATGCAGCAAATTTCCAGCAGATACTTTGCTGCATAGCTACAAGAAGAGTTTTAATGGTTTTGTTGCAAAGCTAACAGAAGAAGCAGCAGTGAGAATGGCAGGTATATTGATTACATTACATGCATAATCTCTCTATCTCATATCAAATTAGCTTTTTATGTATCAATGTAATGAATCATACTTGTGATTCTGATATTTTCTTAGGATTGGATGGTGTGGTTTCTGTATTCCCAAACAAAAAGAATGAACTGCATACAACAAGGTCTTGGGATTTCATAGGCTTATCTCAGTCTGTAGAGAGAACAAGTACAGAGAGCGACATAATTATTGGAGTGATAGATTCTGGAATTTGGCCAGAGTCTGATAGTTTTAATGACCAAGGATTTGGTCCACCTCCAAAAAAATGGAAGGGCAGTTGCCATAACTTCACCTGCAACAAGTACATAACATTCCTTACACTCATATACATCTATAGCACTTTGTTAACACCAAACCATAAAACTGATTTTGAGCATCTAGAAGTGAGATTAGAAGTTTTTATTATACAAGAAATGTAGAAAAGCATAATCAATGTTTTCTTGTTGCTTAAAGCCAACTCCTTGCACATTTTAGCTAGAAAGATCATGGACATAACAGTTGAAAATTATAGTTTTCAGATGAATTTTCGTGTTAAAAATGGATTTTGATCACTAAACATGGTCTCTCACAGGTTGCATTAGAAGCATCTTATAGTCTCTTGAAAGTTTGATATGTTACAAATGAATAACTTTTAGATGGAATAACAGTACGAATGTTAATACTTTTTAGATTTTTCTTTAACTCAGTTGAAAGTTTGGTCTTGAATTACTTCTAAATTCTCCTCTGTTTGTTTGTCTTATTCTGATTGGTGTCTTATCCTTTGACTTGACTTTTCTTGATTTAGCTTGTTTGAGTTTGTATTTGTTAGACGGGGTTAGGTGTGTAGTTGTTTGGAAGGTGCTGTGCTGAATGGTTGTTTTAGTTTTTTTTATTTGGATTGGATCGCCTCTGAAGTAATTCATATGTATATATTGTTTCTTGCTGATAAAATAAACAATGTTAATACTTAAAAGACAAGAGTAAAAGTATCTAAAATGTTTTGCAGAAAGATTTACTTTTAGCAATCTATTTATGCATGTTTTCACAACCCTTTTTGCAGTAAAATAATTGGAGCAAAATACTTTAACATGAGGGATTCATATGAAAAAGATGACTTCATATCTCCAAGGGATGCAGATGGGCATGGCACTCACTGTGCATCCACTGCTGCTGGAAACTCAGTTAAGTCCACAAGTTTCTTTGGCCTTGCCTCTGGGACAGCCAGAGGAGGAGTTCCTTCAGCACGCATTGCTGTGTACAAACCTTGCTGGTCATCAGGTTGTGAAGATGCTGACATCCTTCAAGCTTACGATGAAGCCATTGAAGATGGTGTTGACATCATTTCCATTTCATTAGGACCTTCAGAAGTAGTACACAACAGCTATTTCAATGATACATTTGCCATAGGGAGTTTCCATGCCATGAAGAAAGGCATATTAACGTCCACTTCAGCTGGCAATAAGGGTCCAGAGTTATATACAATATCAAAAAATGCACCATGGTCACTTTCTGTAGCTGCTAGCACTATAGACAGAAAGTTTTTTACCAGTGTTCAGTTGGGTGATGGCACAGTTTATCAGGTAATTCAGAGTACAACTGTTTGTTCTTACATCATATTTACATTCTTATAACTCACTTTTGTTTTCTATATATTTTTTTTTCAATTTACTCTTCTTTACTGCATTTTTCCATTTTTGAGCTGTGAATAGTGTTTTCAAACTTCAGAGTTTACATACTAATGAATTTCTCTAAATTTCACAACTCTTAAGAGTTCACATGTTCATTAATTAAAAAATTGATAGTTGTGTTAACCATGCTAGTGAGGCTTCATATTGTGATCAATGGCAAGCCTTCCTTTGTTTTAACGAATCAACAAACTTTATTCAATATTCAGGGAGTTTCTGTTAATACATTTGATCTAAAAAACGAGAGCTATCCATTCATTTATGGTAGAAATGCACCAAACATCAGTGGTGGATACAATAGTTCCATATCCAGGTACCAAAATCTAATCCTTCTCTCTAGTAACAATTTTACAATTACACTTAGTGAGTTTCAATACTTTATCCTAACATTATCACTACATAGGTTATGCCTAGAAAATTCCTTAGACGAGAATTTGGTGAAGGGAAAAATTGTTTTGTGTGATGGTTTTCAAGGACCTTCATCTTTGGGATTGGTGTCGGGAGCGGCTGGTATTTTACTAAGAAGTTCAGTGCCAAAAGATGTGGCTTTTATATATGCATTGCCAGCAGTTGTCATTGGCCTCGTAGATGGTGCAATCATACAATCTTACATAAATCTATCAAGGTATATTTTACCTTATTTTTTCTGTCACATGTACCATATGATTGTGTAGGTCAAGTTTGATTCTTCTGTAAATATGCATTTTTCCTCTCTTCTCAAGAACAGAACACTAATTTTTCTTCTTCTGAGTTTTACTATTTTCTCTTGCTGGTTCTGAGTTATGACATCTCATCTGAGAAATTCTTATTATATCTTAAGAGTTTGTGCACCATATCACAAATAAGTTCTTAAAAACAATGTGGTACCACATATCTCATATCAGGACCTCTCTTTATGTTCTTAGCCATCTTTACTACACTTTGAAGTTAGAATAGAAGATTAAAATTTGTTTTTTCTTCTGATAAAATGCATGCCATTTTCATTACATATGACTAATTTGTATTGTGTTAACTGCATACTACAGTAATCCCACTGCTACTATATTTAAGAGTAATGAACTTAAAGACTCATTAGCCCCTTACATAGTTTCATTCTCATCTAGAGGACCAAATGCAATCACTCCAAACATTCTTAAGGTAACTTTATGCAATGTAATACACATAACAGTTTCTATTTCCAAAGATATAGCTAGCCTACTCTAACTATTTCTTGATTTTGTAGCCTGATTTAGCTGCTCCAGGGGTTAACATTTTAGCTGCATGGTCTCCAGTTTCTCCTGTTTCTGATGTCAAAGGAGATACGAGAATTGCAGACTATAATATACTGTCTGGCACTTCAATGGCATGCCCTCATGCTACTGCTGCTGCAGTTTATGTCAAATCATTTCATCCTGATTGGTCCCCTGCAGCAATCAAATCAGCTCTGATGACCACTGGTAATCACTGTTCTCAACCTCTAAATCACATGAATGTTGCTGATGAACATTTTTCACAAAGAAAGTAAAAATGTAATATTGTTATGCATGAATGTATTTTGATATGATTGTTGTTCTTTTGCAGCTACCCCAATGAGTGCATTACTTAATCCTGAAGCTGAATTTGCTTATGGTGCTGGCCAAATCAACCCTATGAAGGCACTAAATCCTGGTTTAGTTTATGATGCAAATGAAAGTGATTATGTTAACTTTTTATGCGGCCAAGGATATGATACCAAAAAGCTAAGAACTATTACAAACGATCATAGTAGCTGCACACAACCCAAAAATGGAATGGTTTGGGATCTTAATCTCCCATCTTTTGCTCTTTCCATGAGCACTTCAACACCTTTTAGTCACACTTTTCATAGAACGGTTACCAATGTTGGAACCAACACATCAACATATAAAGCTAGAATAACTGCACCTCCATCTTTGTTAAAATTCAAAGTGGAACCAGATGTTATTTCCTTCTCATCTGTGGGTCAAAAGAAGTCCTTCACTCTTGTGATTGAAGGGACACTTAATGCAGAGATAGTTTCGTCTTCTTTGATTTGGGATGATGGAACTTTTCAAGTAAGGAGCCCTATTGTTGTGTTCACTGCATAAAAATGCTTATACTTAAAGCAATAAAAAAAAAATCCTTATATTATTCTTATGTATGCTTTTGTTTACTGTTATAAAACTGAATTTTTCAAACATATCTGTTGTAGTATTGTATAAAAACTATAATCACTAACTTTTTCAAAACTTATTAACACATGTCAATCTTTCTTAAATTAATGTTTTAAAAATTGAATTCTAAATTTTGAAAAAGTAATTTCCATTTGGTATTATTTACCCTCAACGTTCTAAAATTAATTTTTCTTGGTTCACTGGTTCCGAATAAACTTGATCATTTTAACACTTCTTTTTTAAATATTATCAAATTCATTTTTTTCTTTATTTTTGAAGGTAAAACGAGCCTTGGTGATAACTACACTACACAATGTTATACTATTTACTGGAAATAAAAAGAAGAACCATTTGCATTTGCATGCATGAATTATTACTACTACACTTGCAGAAACATTATAATAACAACACAATTACTAATTTTGCTAAATTTATAAACCAAACAACCAACAAACACTATTTATTGAGTCTGCATAAAAATGTACATGTCTGCACTATACTCAAACTTTTACATTGGAAAATGTACATGTCTGCATCATCATCAAATGTACAGAATCATCAAAGCATTGAACTCGATAGTGATATTCTATCTCTTATGTGATACAAAGCTAACAATATCATAAGAGAAAAAAGAGGAAGGATTAAAAGTAGATGAGGTTGGATATTCCTTTTGTATGAAAGGATGATCCAGAAGCATTTTGGCTGTCCATCTCTCCTTAGGGTCCTTCACAAAACACTTGCTCAAGAAGTTTTTGCAATCCCAATTAAGTTCATTAGGTATCTTTGGTGCTTCTTGAAGGAATCCAAGCTTCCATATTAGCTTTTGCTGGCTTTGTATATCACACCATGCTGGAGATCCAGTGATCATCTCAATGACAATGCAGCCAAGAGACCATATATCTAAGGGTGCTTCCATAAAACCTACAACAGATTCAGGTGACATGTAGAAGGGTGTGCCTCTAAATCTGATCTTCCCTAAGTCATCATTTGTCTCTCCTCTAGTTTTGGACAATCCAAAATCAGCAATCTTCAGTTGATACTTTGCATGAGCGTCAGATGAAGGAAAGAGAAGAATGTTGTCTGGTTTGAGATCACAGTGAACAACTCCTTCTCTATGAATGCAGCAAAGTCCCTTGAGAAGCATATGAGTATAGATTATCACTTCCTTCTCTTCCAGTGCCTTCTTTCTTATCAAATCACCAAAAGAACCATGAGGAGCAAACTCCATAAAAAGATTGCAGATCACAGAACTTTCTTCCAAACTGTACTGACAAAAATAATATTGGATGATCTCTTGACAACCTTTGAATAACTCCAATATCCTTTTCTCCTTTTGGAGTGAATCAAAGGAAAAAGAATAACGATTTGAAGTTTTCACTGCTGCAAACCTCCACTTGTGTTCTTTTGGAAGAATCACACCAGCAAGATACACCACAGCATATGAACCTTTCCCTAAAACTCTCAAATTCTTCCACTCTGCCATGTATTCTGATTTCACTGGCACTTGCATACACCAAATTCTATTCTAATTTTACAAAACAATACAAAAAAAATTTAAGAACAAAACAAGAATTATAAAAAAGAGAAGAAACTAAAAGAAACTTTAATGCATGCATCTATTTCACATCCAATGATATATATATCACAACCAAATTTTCATCTTATCTTTGAAAATATTTGTTGATGTGAAAAGATAATTGAAGATATTGTTAAACTGTGTAATTCCTTATTTTAACTAATTGAGTAGTTAAAAAAAATATATCTGATGAGAAAAAAAAAAGATTATGGATGATTTATACGATAAATCATTAGATTTCTTATCTTAAATTAAGAATATAAAATTTAATCTAGTATTAACATAAATAATGATGAGAATAAGTGTTATTTTATATTAATATTTTACATATATTTCGGAAATTATTGAATGTATAATACGGTTATGGCAGGAAATTATTAAGTATTGAGGTCCTAATATTCTATCCGGGAATTTAATTTATTCTATTGATGATGTTATTAGTGCATAAATAATAATTTGGGTAATTTAAAGATTAATTATCATTTTGAAAAAGATTACAAATTATATTTACTTGTGATCATGTGTACCAAATATTAGAGAAATACAATATAGTTTATTTCATTAAGAAAAGAAAGAATATAGTTTAATCATGACTTTGTGTGTGAGATTTGAAATGACTTAATATAACTGAAAAATATTACAATTTATTTTTAACAAAATTTAATACAAAACAACTTTCAAACTAACTAATTAATATAGATGTATGTACGAAAAAATAAGAATAAAAAAGTAGTTTTATGGTAAATCAAAATAGATTTATTTACGAGGAGTCTAGAAAAAAATATAATTTAAAATTATTGATAATATCCCATATTTAAAATGTAAAAAAAAAATAAAAAATCTTATGTTTTAGATTATAATTTTATCTTTTATTCTTAGGATAAAGATAAGATTTCATCTGTTAAATAAAAGATAATAAGATAGATGATTTACTAAGTAAAATTTTATGATAATATTTATTTATTCATATCTTTTCTTTATTATATCCTATATTTTTTATATTAGATTTGGTTTATAGCTTATTCATTTCATCTGTTAACTAAAATATAATAGGATAGATGATTTAATGAGTCAAATTTTATGATAATGTTTATTATCTTTTCTTTATTATATCCTATATCTTTTTTATATTATATTTGGTTTTTAGTTTATTGGTTTGGTTATCCAATCTATCCTTATTATCTTTTTTTATCTTTCATATATATATATATATATATATATATATATATATATTATCATAGTATTTTATATCTGTTTATAATTAATATATTTATAATTTATTCAGTTATATTTATATTAACATGAAAAATATTAATTAAATATTTAATTTATTATATAAATTATAAAAAAAGTGGTCCACATTATCATCCTTAAGAAAACATTAAGATGTCTCTAGCAAAATTTTGATGAGATCACAAGTTTCATGAGTGCAAAGGAAAAAATGTCAAAAATTTGTACCTTATTATTATAATTTTTAAGTAAAATAAAATTTAAAACAATTAAAAATTTCTTTTTATCTTTTTGACTAATGGATCTCGAATTAGACTTAGACAATTCCTTAATTTTGGTTCCAAACCCTTGAAGTTTCCAGCACCTTCATAGGTTTTTTTGTCACCCTATATACAACGTGAAAAATACCTTTTTAACCTTCTTGTGTCACCCCCATAGAGTAGCTTTCGGATCATGTAATCCGGATATGCATTTGAAAAAAGACTTATGGATTACATAATCCGGAAGCTAAAGAAGACTTTTAGATTACATAATCCGGAAACTGATCATGCATCTGAAAAAAGACTTCTGGATTATGTAATCCAAAGCTAATTACGAATTTGAAAAAAGACTTCCAGATTGCGTAATTAAGAATATTACAGAGAGGTATTTTTGGAAATATGAAAATATATGGAGGTGGGAGGAGAATATATGGAGGTGCAGAAAGACACAGCCTGAAGTTAGGAACCTCTTTAAGTTAGAACATGCTAGGACCAACACAACATGAAAATCTCAAGGCAGTTTCTTCCTGCACCCCTATATTTTTCTTCCTGCACCTCCACAAGGTTGCGCAATGACAAAACTGTCCCTATATAAAATTGTACTTTTTTTTTAATTCCGAATTATGAAATCCGGTAAATTTTCGGATTGACGCTTCCGGTAAAATTTTGGATTGGCGCATCCGGTAATCTCCCGGATTGGTGCTTCTGGTAATACAAGAATGACAATGTTAATCAAAAATAAAAAATATTCAAAACATCCATAATTAAAAAAACCACTCCGGATCCACCAATCCGTAATTCAAAATATGCATTCTAGATTCAGAAATCCATAATTGAAAAAAAATCATTCTAGATTTAGCAATACAGAAATCAACAATTTATGTAAACTTTGCTTCTAACACCCTCTCATTCGAAAAGCAACATAATTCACTTTTGGATTGATGAATATGTAGGTCAGTTTTGGAATTTACTGGGATGTATGAAGAAAAATGTAAGGGTGGAGGAAGAAACTGCCGCAATCTCACATGACCAAAAAAATTGTAAATTCTTTTCCTATTTCTTTTATGTAATTTTAACTTTTCAGTTTGATGGAATATGTTCATATTACTTTTAGTTTGGTTCAAATAAGTTTTTTTTTTTTTTGTGTTTTTAAGACTTCCCAAGTCATTATGATGACTAATGGGACTTAATGAGTTATTATGATGGTTAATGGGAAGTAAATTATTAGTGAGATGGTTAGTGAAAATTTATTATTTTTGTTTCAAGGATTGTGAATAATAATATAATTATTTTTTAATTTATATTATTATTCTATAAACTAAAGGTAATCCAACCTATTAACCTATTAAGAGTAAGTAAAGATTTTTAATTAGGTAGAGTGATGAATTTGCTCAAACCTAATTAGATACATTTATATAAATAACTTTTTATTTTTATCACAGTATATATTAAAAACAATTTTTATAATTATTTTTAGTGTATTTTTTAATTAGACTATTTTATTCTTTATCAACTAAACTAGTTTAATCATTTGATAAATATATAATTGTATAAGATCATGTAACTACATAACCCTCTAATTTAATTCAGAAGAAGTAACTGGATAATCTTTATACTCATGCTGAAAAAAAAAATCTTTATACTCAAAATTAACTACCTAAAGATTTAAAATTGGATATAATATTTTTCATATTATCAAATATTTTCATTTCTCTACATAAATTTTAATAAAATTATCTTTACGAAATTATTTATACGTCCCTATTCAATATATAATTATCTGTATTACTATGAAATAATTAATAAAAAATAACATAGTTATATTGGATCAAGGAGAAAAAAAGTTTTAAAAATAAGGAAAAATTATTAAAATTAATTTTTGGGAAAATTTCAAGAAAAAAAAATATTAAAAGAAGTGTGTTTAGAAAATATGATCATTTATTTATTTGTTTTCTCTTTTCTTTCTTTCTTCAGAAGCAACTAACCCATAACAACACTTCCTTTTTGCTGGATTATCGGAAATAAAATAACCCAGATCTTCTGTCACCGTTATCCAAAACCAAACACTGTCCTATCATCAACACGTTCATTTCTCTTCACAATTCAGAAGTGGCGTTCACATTTTCTTCTCCTTTCCAACGCTCTCAACTCTCGTTGTTCCGCCACGTGTCCCATCGTTTTCCGCATTTGTTTCCTTCCTCCTCAGGTAACACTCACCGATCACTCCCAAACAGTACCTAACTTTTCTTCTTATAAATAGCGCCAAATCTAGCTAACTTTTCTTCGTATAAATAGCACCAAATCGAAATCGAATCATCGTAGGGTTTCCTTTTCCGGCACCGTCATCTGGATCATCTTAGAACTCTACTTTCACTTTTTTGCTTTATTTTCTCCCGCTTTCTCTACGATTTTCCCGGCAAAATATTGGAGTTTCTACGGCTTTCGCGCAGCTATTGCTATCTGATTCGGACTCCGATTTCGCCTCGCGAATCGCTAGGGTTTTGTTTTTTTTTTTCCTATGGAAGAGAAGAACGTGTGCGCGTCGGAGTCGGTGGTTGATGGAAGCCGCGATGTTTGGAGTTCGGAACCCTCGCTCGCGTCCTCCGCGGATCACCTCGTTGTGATGGTGAATGGAATTCTCGGACGGTATATCATCGTTGCTTCACTTCGATTTTGATGAGATGCTGTGATTTGTTTTGTTTTGGCGTTGAGGTTTTACGGAGTGTTTGTTTGAATTGAGTCTTGTTGCTTTGTGGATTCAGTTTAGTGTGCGTGTTTCTTGAAATTAACTGATTTATCTGGTCGTGTGTTAATTGTTTGTTTCTGCAGTACAACGGATTGGAAATATGCCGCGGAGCAATTTGTCAAGGAGTTGCCTGATAAAGTGTTTGTTCACTGTAAGGCTCTTTGAAAAGCTTTGGTGATTGTACTGGTGTGGTTAAAACAAGAGATTGTTGGTGTTTTGTATAGGATTGTTTGATTTATGTTAAGAATAAATAATGCATTCACTGGTAAAAGTCTTTTACAATGTTGTCTAATGACAAATGAAGTTTCATGCTCGGTAAGTTTATTAGTTGTTAAAATAGTCGCCTTAAAAATCATATGAATGTTGATTTCTGATTAGTTGATATTTAATAACTTTTCAATTAACAGTTTATGCAAGTTGAACTCTTTGTCCTTTATGTTGTGGTTGTAATGGCCATGGCCGACTGAACTGTGATTTGACCTCTTGAATGTTTAATGTATTTTGATCATATGTTTATTCCTGCACTTCCTTTTTTATTCTTTGACTGTGAACTGTGGAGAAGATATCTTTCATTAAGAAATTGTTCAAAATAATGTATCCTTAATTCTTCATCATTGATTTATTGAGTTTGAATGAAAAAAATTCACGGTACTATAATGGATAATTTATTTATTTATTTGAGGTATTAGTTGACTACATTCTTCTTGGATATTAATTTCTTCTCAAAACTAGAATGGGCTATAAATTTTGTATATTGCGCTTGCTTTTACGTTTCTCCATCTTTCCACCCAGGTAGCGAACGAAATGTGTCTACGCTCACACTAGATGGTGTGGATGTAATGGGGGAGAGATTAGCAGAAGAGGTCAGTATCTGATTATAATGGAAACCTGTTTTATGAATTGGCATGTCATGTGAAAGTCATTTTAATCTAATCTCACTAGATCTGTTCTGTTGATTATATTACCCTATCTTTGCCATTATACCATAAATGTTATTGTTCTTATGATATACAACAAGGATTATCCTCAGTATGTAAAAAGGAAAAGAAATAAGTTAACATGTTAGTATAATCCTAGTATTATTTTGATTTTTGAAGTTCTGTGTCAAATCGTATGAAGTATGCTGCACCCATTTGTCTTTTACATATCCTATCTGCCACTGGTGAAGCATACCATGTAGAAAGTTTTTACATTGATCTTTCACAAAATGTTTGTAATTTATTGGAAAACAAAAGAACTGTTCTTACACTAGAATTCTAGGAGGATATAATGTTCCCAAGTTTTGGATGGGCAACAATCTGAGTCTATATGTTTGAAGAAGGAAAACTTAAAGTTTGTTCACTAGTAGATATGTCAATTTCTGATGTATGTTGGAGATGGATAATTTCTGTGGCTTTAGGTTCAAATGAATCTGTTTGTTAATCAGATAAATGTAAATTTAAGATCTTTACTCTCTTGATATTTCATGGTATTGGATACCCATAATTATTGGTTATTAACAGACACTTTAACACGTAGGTGCTGGAAGTGATTCGAAGCAAGCCAAATATGCGTAGGATATCTTTTGTTGCACACTCTGTGGGAGGACTAGTGGCACGATATGCAATTGGGAGGCTGTATAGGCCACCTGAAAAAGGATCTATGAAGGACTCATGCAATGAAGAAAGTAAGGAGGGCTCAGTGGGCACAATAGGTGGCTTGGAGGCTATGAATTTCATTGCTGTGGCCACACCTCATTTAGGATCAAGGGGCAATAAGCAGGTACGAATATCTTAATTTTTTGTTTCCCAAACGTAATGATCGAGATTAAAGAAATTGTTGGCAATGTAATAAATCTAGCTTAGCTTAGTTTCAATATTCATTCTTCATGTATACACATCAGGGAAATTTAGGCCTATTCGTCACATATGTATCACCTATAATACTATTTTATGGAAGAGGGAAATCGATTTTAATCAGTAGGATAGAGATTTCCATTATTTATCATTTGTCGTTCTTCTATTTTTATTTTTTAAAATTAATTATCCATGTCTCTAGACATAGACCTGTGTATGGTTTGGATTTTGAAAAAACCGAACCAAACCACTTCATAAAATGGTTCACTTTATGGTTCTTTCATTTTAGGGTTTAGTTAACTAAACCTTTTCTATGAAGTGACTTGTTTTTTTCTGCACTAAACGATATGGCTTTGGAATTAAGTATTGGTAGGGTTGCTTTGGATTTTTTGAACACACCTATGTAGACTTCTTTTAACTAACCCCATTATTAGTTAGTTACAATAATGTTAGTTAGTGGTTTCTTAGTTGTTAGTGACTGAGTTAGTTGGGACTGGAATAATTAGAGAAATGAGGCATATTGCCTATAAATAAAAGAGGAGCTGAAAAGACCAGAGAGACATATCTGCTCGTTTATGAGAGAATTAGGGCCATTAGGCATTGGGAGGTGCAGATCGTTTAAGTTCCGCAAGTTAGGCACTGTATTGAGGGGAGCAATCCCTTGGACTTTCTAATAAGATACCGGGTTTCTATTAATCAGTTCACTCAGCCAGATAACTTATATTTATTGGCTTGTGTTGTCTATTTCATACAAATTTGAACTGTCATCCTACAACTTGTTCCAATATTTGACTAAACCAATAGTAAGTGTTGGAAGGTACTCTTTACGTCCCAGGAACAGTACCCTAAATAAATTATTAATGTATTAATTGATAATTAAAAAGGTCCAAAGTTGACCTGATGCTGTTGGAGTGTAACTAAACTTTTTCAGTATAAATAATTTCTTCTAAAGAGTTTTCTCTTTCTTTCTCCATCAATTTGTCTTCCGAAGAAAATGATTATTTATGGATTTCTTTGATAGGTTGTAATGATGATAATTTTATAAATTATGCTGCAATACCTTCAGAGGGATGACATAAAGTTCTTATGTTTGACTGGGGATATTTTCATGAAAGAAAGTTGTATCTCCTTCTCCTATTCTTACTTCGGTATTTAAATATGTCAATGGTTTTTGAATCAGGTTCCATTTCTTTTTGGGGTACCCGCTTTTGAGAAGGTTGCCAGTTGTGTTATTCATTTTATTTTTAGAAGAACTGGTCGGCATCTTTTCCTTACTGATGATGATGAAGGAAAACCTCCATTGCTTAAACGCATGATTGAAGACTGCGGTGATTTGTATTTCATGTATGTTTGTTACTTCATATATTAGTTTCCTTTTATATAATTTAATTTGCTGATATGGATTCCTTTGAAGGATCTTCATGTCTTATTGTTTTGTGTAGGTCTGCATTGCACAGTTTTAAGCGGAGATTTGCATATTCAAATGTGGACTATGATCGTATCCTATTTGCTTCTTCTTTCTACTAATTATAGGTGCATTTAAGTGAATATTCTTTTATTTGGTTTTCCTTTATAAAATAACTTAGATATTGTTGGCTGGAGAACGTCATCAATTAGACGTCAAAGTGAACTTGCAAATGTATATTTACTAACTTATCTTTTTATGTTGCCTGATTTAATGGATCATTGTTACCATATAATGAGCTAAAACTATTTGGTTGGTAGTGGAAGGATACTGTCAATGAAAAATATACGCATGTTGTATATGAAGAGCACTGCAAGGCTTGTTCTGATTCTGAGCAGTATGACATATCGGAAGATAACAACTCTGACAAGATAGAAGGTTAGCGTCTTTATCTTTAGTATTTTTTTATTAATGTAAACTGATGTTCACCTTATTTACAGTTGTCTTTTGTACGTTTTAGTTATTCTAATTGTTGGGGCACTCTAGACAGAACTGGTCTAGACGTTTTACTATTACCTAAAATTAACCTAATGCTGTCGTTCCCTAAATGTTTTCTTTGTTCTTCAATGGCAATTTGGTTTAGAGTATGGTGTGTAATGATGTGTTACAAAAAAGACCATGCACTAACCTCTATTTAATGTGGGTAATGGAGTCAAATAATGAAATAAATCAGGAAATATAATGAAATATGTAAACCACTCCGGAGATCATCTAAATTACTACTCTGAAGTTACTCTTTTTGAATATTCTAACAATATCCATAGTTGTTTGTTTTAAAAGAAATCCATAATCTCGTGCATCAAGTAACTTTTAAGCATTAAATAATCCCGTATGAAGGTGAGTATCTTTCATGGAGTACAATCAAACCATGAGAAATGCTAAACAGTTTCCGGAAAACAACCCTGATAAACAATGACAAATTTCTTTTTATGAATCACCTAAATACTTATTGGGTCAACTTCATTAAGAGAGATCATAAAAAGGTCCTTACGCTAGATGGCTCTACACTTGTTCTAAATTTTGTAGACCCCAACAATTTTTGTTGATCGCAAGATTTGGTTGTTATAGGCGCCATTGATCTTGCCCTGGATAACTAACATGGCATGAATGACGGTGGTCTGTTTTTATTATTTTACGTTATCTTCAATTTGCAAGATTTCTAACTCAAATGAACAACTGCAGAGGAGCTTGTTACAGGCTTATCTCGTGTGTCATGGGAAAAAGTAGATGTTAGCTTCCGCAATAGCAAGAATAGATTTGCTTCTCATACTATCATTCAGGTTTGTGTCTTGCGATACCCTTGTGATCACCATGTTTGCTTGTCTGCATCCTTTGAATGCATTGTTTTACCTGCACATGTTCTTCCTCCATCCTTTACAATGTTTTACAGGTCAAAGACCAAATCACACAAATAGAAGGTGCAGATGTTATACAACATATGATTGATCATTTTCTTCTCTAGAAGCCTTGTGTCTCTTTAAGTATGCTTCCTTCTTGACAATATATACTTCTTATAGGTAAATCTAAAGGGACTACGCTATTTGTAAGTAAACTAGAATTGATAATAAAAAATTTCTGAAATTGAATTCGTTGTAGGATGGAAACAATTGGTTTCCTGACTGATGAAGTTGACGCGAAGAAGAAAATGAGTTTTTGTTTATGGATCTCATCCATGATCCATCACACTGTATAAACTTAGTCAGAAACCGTGCAATGCACGGGGACAATAGAATTTCTATCTATATTCTTTTTTTTTGTTTATTCGCTTTTTAGGTTATTTATTTATGAAATTGATTTGTATATACCTCGGTGTAAATGTTTTTTACACTGTCATTTAATCATGTACATATAGTATGTACAGTAAATTTATCAACCGTATAATAATTACTTAATGTCGGGTGATGGTTTTTAATTAATTGACAATTTACACTGACTGTACTAAAATTCAACTATTTATTTATTTTTCATTTAGCGCACACATCGTTCTCGATTTTAGAAATTTGATTTAGCAGAAGAAAACATAGTTTAGGCATGTTGCACTTTAGCATTTATATTTGCAACAATTCTCCAAATTATATTTGACACGGCTACACTGCTTAATTAACTATTAATATTCCTTCATTAAATAACTATATTGCCCAAACTGTACATATTTTGCAGTGTATGATAAAAGGACAATTAGAAGTTGATTAAATACTTCGCCAAGTTGCCATGGTAAATGAATTCACATGAACTGGGTTATCTCATACTTAAAAGATTTAATTTTGTAACTTAGTTAACGAATATATGTAATTTAAAGTTTTCGCCCATTGTCTTGTAAACATTAAATATTAAAATACTTATGTGATTTAATTACGTGTTCATACCAAAATGATTAAGGTTTCCCTGTAATAAAAAATAAATATTTCCAAACAGTGTATATATAAATAAAATATTCATATAAAATACAGCTGGTGTATAATATAATATCTAATAATTGTTAATTTTTTTATAGCCCAGCTTTTAGGGTTATGCTAATTATATATTGAAGAGTTTAGCAGTGATCAGATTAACTGCAGTGATTTTGAAGCCAGGCAGTGAATTGGAAGAGATTTGAAGTGAGGCAGGAAAAGTGTTAGTTCAACATTATCCTCCTAACTCGACCTTAGTCCAACATTTTAGCTTCCTTTAGAAGCTTTAAGTAATTGAAGTTTCTTATGCATACAGAGTTCCATCTTTTATAACTTATATAAGTAATTGAACCATAAGTTTCTCTCTTCTTATATCTTCTTTTGGGTTCTCTAAATTCAAATACTGATTTTCTCCATCTCTTCTTTTATTTTTTATTTTAGCCTTTGTTTCATAAAGTTCTTCTCCACAATATGAGTGTTCCTATTAGAATTCTTGGCTCTGAATCTTTCCTTGAATTGATGGATCATCTTAAGTCAAAGAAAGTACTACATCACGTTATATCAAGAACTTTCATTTCAATTCATCAAGACAAGGTGTTGCATCATAACAAGTAAGTGCTCTTTCAAAATGGCTTCCCCTTATTTCTTCCAAACTCATTTGCATGTCATGTCAATTTTCAATTTTCACTCATTTTCTTCTTAACCGATACTTCTTAGTATTTTTTACGACTCATATTTTATATTCAATTTATCATTTTTTATCAATTACAATAATATGGACTTTATTGTCTTCAAATTCTAAATTTTTCCTAATATTACATTTATGCACTCTTTTTCTTATAACTTGAGTTATATACAAATTTTAATTTTTTAGATAAAATATTCCATTATCATCAAGTAAAGAAGTATTTTAATATTAAATTATATTTAAATGTTCAAATATATTAGTAATGATATATTCCAATTAACATTGGTTGATACTATTAAAAACTTTTCGGTTAAAATCAACAAGAATTTTTATTCTATTGAATATAACTGTTTTTTAGTGATACTATATAACATTTTACTGATTTTTCAGTCTAAACATGTAAAAAGTTTATATTTTGTATATAACTTTTATTAATGAAAAAAATTATCTTATTGTTTTTTTTTTTTACTTGTTGAAAATACAAAAGAGAATAATATGATTAAAAACTTGCCTGTATCTATAACTAAAATGAAGAATGTTAATTAAGAAGACTTTTAATTACTTTAAGGACATCCTTGGTGACAATAATAAATAAAATAAAGTAATTATTCTCTCATGTCATTATTAGTCGTAACTACACTTAATATAATTTCAAAATCATAAGTTTTTTTTCTTAGTCTTTTTTTTAAAATAAAATAAATAATATACTAAAAATGAAATAATTTGAGAATATAAAACATCAGGAAATGTTTATTGAATACAAAATCAAGATTGAAGATAATTTCTTACGTGCAAAACAATCTCAAAAATCAAAGAACCAAGTCTTCCTTTGTAAGATCACGTGCTTATTCTAGAGACTTTTCAATGGCCATTTCTAGAGAGAAATTGATCATGTGTGAGAACAAGGGGTTATTTACCCTAGTTTCTATTTCATATCATGTTGTTGTAATGTATAATTTGATCCTAAATGAGAAACTATAATTTAAAAAATAATTGAAAATGATAATCTCTTCTTCTAACTTCCACCGACCCTTTTGTCATCATCATCATCACAACTTGTCATTGTTGACAACAGCTTCTTAAAATCAAAGAAGGATCATCTCCCATCTTTATTTTCTTCTAATATAATGTTATAATGGATAACTCTTCTTTTATGAAAATGAAATAAATATGTGATAAACCAAAAAATACAAGTAGCTCAACAAATCTAAAAAGAGTTCTTAATTCTCTAAAATTAAACTCAACCTTACAAGAACAAGTATACTATAGATATGGAGTTTTGACAGCATGCTTAATGAAAACTATGAATCTAATAATCAATCAGAAACAAGTGGATATGGTATATGTTTGATTCAGGATCATATTCAAATTTCAAATAGAATTATCTGAATTCAACATTCAGATTCAGCAATCAGCATTAAAAGCCATCATCATTAAAAGCCATCACAGGAAATAATTAAGTTCAACTTATATTAATTTTGCAATATATTATTTTTCAACAACTATTTTGCATTGTTGGGTTTGGTAAGCTACTTGGGCAAGTAGTGTTACCTATTAATGAGGGTGCTTTGATTTTATGTGAAACGTTAATTGCATCAAAATTCATGGCCAATGGTTTTGGTGCAAGTTGAGGAATAATAGGGTCCCATCTACACTAGTAAAAAACACTTTCTATAGCTTCTAATGGACATAATCACCTTCTTGTACATAGATTCTAGACAAAAACCAAACCCAACTTTTTGAGTTCTAGATATGGAGAAAACTCCCCACTGAAATAAAATCCATAATGGAAACATAAATTTATTTGAGTTTATATTTTAAAAATATTTTTTTTTGAAATATAAAAAAAAAAGTAAAAAATATCTGCAAATAGTGGGTAGTATAAAATAATAAGAATTATTGTAGAAAATGGTAGTACAAGTTGCATAATTTAGTTGTCCATTGCTCTGGTTTATAAAGAAGAAGAGAGAATATGCGAAGGAGCAAGTTGGGAGATGCAATTAAAGATTGTTTGTTTGTTTGTGGGCACAGCTCCAAGACTGTGACATTACAATTTGGATAAGAAGATGCAGTCTTCTTCACAAACATCTCACAGCTGAATCGTACTAAGGGCCATTAATAATCTGAATTCAGAATAAAAAAGCTAATTTTACATAAATATAGACTATCCTTATAATATATACAAAAATTAAATATTAAGAAATACTTCAATATTATTTTGCTACGAAATCCATGCTTATTTGTAAAAGGTTTAAATATATTTTTTGTTAACGTCAAATTAGTTTTTAGAATTTAGGATTTCCATTTTATGAAAAAAAATAATTTTTAAAATTCTAAATTAAAGTTAATGTAAATTTTATAAAAAGAAATTAAATATCATTATAAAATCAGAATAAAAGTAAAATACATTTCAAACAAATAAATTGAAAGAAGTTTCTCCACAAATTGCCTAAATTTAAATAAATAAATTTTATGTTTAGTAAGTTAATATAATTATATTATTTTAAATAATAAACTTAAATGCATATAATAATTACAATGAACCACGTAAAAGTAGTGATATTATTACATATATAAAACCCTCCTTAAAATTTGTAATCTCTAGTTTCAAATATTAAAGTCAACAACAAAAATTTTAATCCATATTTTAACAAAGTATTGTGTAGCCTATTTTACCATCATATACACAAGTTGATAAAACAGTGTACAATAACATAAAATGCTTATCAAACTTAAAATTTTACTTTCAATTATTACACATTAGTTGTGTAACACAGTTGAGTCACACTACATATTTAGTCTTAGAAGTAAAAATACCTTGACATTGAGTTTTAACATTGTACTATTAGACATCGAATGGTCTTAAGACATATCGATATCGAATGGTCCTAAGACATATCGATATCGAATGGTCCTAAGACATATCGATATCCAGTACTGATAGAATGTTACTGACCAACACAAAAATATATTAAGGTAAACTAATGATTAGTTTAGGATAAACCTACAAAAGATTAGGTAATATACTTCTAATCATGGTACGTACGCTAATCTTGACTCAATGGTAGAAGGACTCATCAATGCCATATAAATAGACACATCAGCCAAAACAAATATACATCATTATTACAACATTTATTAGATCTGAATACTTACTTGAACATCGAAAAACCTTTTGCAAATGTACTTCCTACTAAGAGTCAAAGTTTGTATGCTAGGAGAGGAAGTGGAAGGAAAGAGAGTGTGACGGAAGAAAATGAATATTTAGAATTACTATATCAGTTTCTTTACAAGTTTGATTATACTTAATTGATTATTCTTAACAATCAAATAAGGACATGGTGAACATGTTATTTTACTCAGCATAATAATTATGTCAACCATTTAAGGGTACTTCTTATCTATTTTATAATCAAATTAGTGTCATCCAAGTTAAAAAAAAAACACATGTTCAAAAGTAAAAAAAAAAAAAATTCCAAACGATGTAGTATTATGAAAAATACAACAAAACATTTATTCAAAATCAGCATAGGGAATGAGAATAGGTTAACAGAATTGATCATGTGGCTTGACATAGTTAATTATGCTCACAGCCATTATTTCCAACAACATAATTAATTTTATAGTATGTTTCAGAGTATAATTGGTTGTCCACATAATCAATTATGTGAAACAGGATGCATATCAATGTACATCACAACATTAGCATTAGCATGTTAGCATGTGATATATTTGTCTAAAGATGGGTAAAAGAGGAAATAGACATTCTCACTTTCTCTTCCACCTAAATCTTAGTTCAAATGCATGCAACTTTCTCATCATTTTCTTTCAAATTGCTATATCCAAATCAACCATCTTCACCAATCTACTTTTTACATTCCCACGTTTCAATTATATTCAACTTTACATTTGTTGGAACAAATTCTAAGTCTCTTCATCTGATACAATTAAAAGTAATTTTTAAATAAGATATAAAACTAAGAACACTTTATTGTGCCAATAAGGCACATGTTTCGGTAACCACCTGTGATAATTCTGATTCAGGACTTGGAAATGGTACTATAAACATAGTTTTTGTTGTAAGGTATTTCAGAAAGCACAATAATTTTTATCTTTTACTCTTAAGTTCTGATAAAGTATGAAAACTTGCATACAAACACTCATGGATGTTGAACTGAAGTGAACAAGTATTCCAACACACACCCTTGTTCTGTCAAAATTTCCAACTTGCTAGTATTTCTGAGAAATATCTAGTTGGAAGGTTTCCCCAAATTCCAAGGCTAGAACATATGCTAGAACACAGGATTGTGTTTACATCATTGGATGACCTGTTAATTGAAAACAACTATTTGAAACAAGACTTTGTGTTGTGGGGGGCCCTTTTTCCATTGACAAACAAATATAAATATCTACCTTAGCTACTAACCATTTTTCAATCCAATAATCCACCTCACATTGCTTCATCACTCCTTAAAGATGACAACAGCAGAAGAAACTTCAAACTTGGATCTCATAAGCCAACATCTCTTAGGTGAAAACATCTCAAACTCCTTTTTCTCCAACCTCAATCCTGTCAAGCTTGAAGCCCCCTCATCACCAGAGTTTGATTTCAGCTCATATATTTCAGAAAACACCAGTTTCTTCACTTTCCTTGAAGGCTATGACTTGGTGGCAGACATGGAGTTTGTTGATCACAAGGCCATGAATTCCACATCAACACCAACCATCCCCATCTCCTCCAAGGAACCAAAGAAATGCAATTCTCCTGAACCAATGGTGTCATCAGAGGAGAAGGCAAAGAAGGCAGAATATGATGAGGCAAAGCGTTATAGGGGAGTTAGAAGAAGGCCTTGGGGTAAGTTTGCTGCTGAAATCCGTGACCCTTCAAGGAAAGGGACAAGGGTTTGGCTTGGGACTTTTGACACTGAAATTGATGCTGCTAAGGCCTATGATTGTGCTGCTTTCAAGATGAGGGGTCAGAAGGCCATTCTGAACTTTCCTCTTGAGGCTGGAGAGTCTGATCCAAAGCCAAACAGTTGTGGCAGGAAAAGAAGAAGAGAGAGCCTTGAATTGGAGCTGCCACAGGTCCAAGTTCATCATGGTGTATCATGAAGAACTGAGAACAGTAGAGTTCATAGCATAAGTTTGTTTTCTTCAAAAATAAGATTGCCTTGCCTACTTAATCTGTACATAGAAGCAATGCTAATGTGAAATGTCTATGTGAATCTATGTTATCAAAGTTTTACTAACTTTGAGGAGCCTCAAAAAGTAGAATATTAATCAATTTCTGTTGGAAAATACACAGAAAAAACTGAACCAACACACTTTCTTGCTGTTTTTGAGGGATGCTTATCAATTATTTTCAGTTCACCTTCACTTCTGTTGACTCATACCAGTATCATTCCTTATTCAGTTCTATAATACTTAACTGTTCATTAGTTAACTGATTGTTTCTTCATTAAAAATTGTTCATTAGTTTTCATTACAGAAATACTTACCGTTATAATCCATAACTATTCATTACATGGACATACATATACACATAATAAAATGAATGTTTTTTCTAAGTTTTAAACAATTTTGATACCATATTAAAAAATAACTTTAAGTTTAACTCAATATTATAAAACTATTTTATAAAAATAAAATTTGTATCTATTTATAAAAAATAAAATACTCTAATATTTAAATGTGATATTTAACCTATAAAAGATATAATTATCTGTACTGATATTGTATAGATAAGGAGGGGGAATTTAAGTTGATAGAAAAAACCTAAATGAAAAAATAACCATATTAAAAAATAAAATTTTAATAAAATATCCATTATTTGTTTTTTCTCTGTCTCTATTCTAAGTTTAATAAAATTTTGTTATGATAAGTTTTAAACAATTTTAATACCATATTAAAAAATAAACTTTAAATTTAATTCAATATTATAAAACTATCTTATAAAAAAAAAATTTGTATCTATTTATAAAAAATAAAATATTTTATATTTAACCTTTAAAAAGATATAATTATCTATACTGATAATGTAACATAAGGAGGGGAGAATTTAAGTTGATAGAAGAAACCTAAATGAAAAAGTAACCACAGGATTCATAAATTGTGTCTGTACCATTCTGCTCCTTGTCAGTGCAGTTCTCAGAAAGAAATTAATTTTCTTTTTTCTTTTTTAAAATATTTTTTAAAGACAAAAAGTAAATATATTATGATTATATAATAAAAAATTTATAAGTAATTAAAAGTATAGTATTTAGAAAAATAATGTAAATGAGTTAAAAATAGAAAAAAAAATTGTTTGTATTTAAAAAACAATAAAAAAGTATTATTTTTTTATTAATGAAAATGAAAGTTGTGGTTACACCTTTTTACTCAATCATTATAGTTTGGTATATTTTTGTATCCAATATTATAAACATAGAAAATCACTTATTATATATTCTCTTGAATTTCTGCATGATGTGCAAAGGAGGGTAGGAGGTGATAACCACCGCTTGGGATCAGAAAGATGAAGGAAGAAGATAAAGGAAGATGAAATTGCTTATGGAAAAGGGGAAAATAACTG
>Ga0123342_1000125_pt1 | contig 93867 bp, 41 predicted proteins | sample Turbeawhitnodule_FD_89960 | JGI IMG/M metagenome (GOLD analysis project Ga0123342, IMG submission 89960) | Root nodule microbial communities of legume samples collected from Mexico - Turtle bean Mexico white nodule | ecosystem: Host-associated > Plants > Roots > Nodule | place: Mexico: Nepantla...
AATATATATAAAGAGTGATATGTTATATTGTTTATAAAAAAAGAGGGGAGAAAAATATAAAAAAAAAATTATATATATATATATATATATATATATATATATATATATATATATATCACTTACAAGCAAATCATGAAATAGAAATCAATTTCTAGAAACCAAAATAATTAGTTGTAATAGTAACTAAGTTAGAGACTATTTTAAAAACTAAAAAGAAATTTGGTTTCTAAATTAATTTCTATTATTTTCTATTATTGTATGGTTTTTAAATTGATATCTAATTAGCAACCAAGGTTTTAGAGACCAAATTTAAAAACTAAATAATTGGTATCTAAAACCTTAGTTGCTAATTAGATACCAATTTAGAAACTATTTAACAATAATAGAAAATAATATAAACTAATTTAGAAACCATTTTTTTTTTTAGTTTCTAAAATGGTCTCTATTTTAGTTCCTATTGTAACTAATTATTTTGGTCTCTAAAAATTGGTTTTTATTTCATGATTTTCTTGTAGTGTATATATATATAAGTGGCCATGTGAGTGATGATGCTTCTTACAATGGTACACAAAAGAGAGTTCCAAGAGTGGGTTAGTAGGACAAAGAAGAAGAGGAAGGAGGGAAAGTTGTGTCATCATTAATTCCTATGAATGTGGTGTCTCATGCAGCCATGATTCATGTTAAAGGTAAGAAAAGCATTATGGTGGCCAATGTAAATAATCATTTTATATCATTTATAGCTATCCACACAACCCACTAATTTCATATCCTCACCAAAATTTAGAGGCTGCTCATTCCAAACTTATCATCTATTTTCTAGATAGGATGGTTAAGAAAATATTTAGATAAGTGAAATATAGTCTTACATAACTAAGTAAGAAATAGAGATTAAGATAGGTTATATTTTTTTTTCTTTAATTTATCGAGATATCTTTTAAAAATAAAAAAATTTACAAGTGTATAATATTTTAAATACGATGATTCACCTAATAATGTTTTCTCAACAAATTTGAGATTCTTTATAAACTTTAAAAATCAATAGATTAAACTATTTATTTGTTTATCTAAAAGTTTAGTGTGAATTGTTAATTAGAAATATGGTTGTAATACTATTTAATAGATCCTACTATAAAGTAGAAGTTGAAATAGATTTTGAAGTGAGGTCATAGTAGTTCTAGAAAGGTGATGCTTTAATCAAGCAAACCGGCTTGACTTCAATAAGCACTTATGCTTTGAAACCAAAAAAGAAAGATTAAGTTTAAGATTTGGGAGTTGAATTTGCAAAGTGATAATCATTGTTCATTGTTTTGTGATCTAATTAGTGAGTGAGGAGGGAATGGCTGCATGCACGTGGGGATTCTCCATCATAGACTATGGATATGTATCTTATTATTGAATGTATTTATCACTTTTTCTTTTGGTAAATTAGTGTATGATTAAGTGCTTTCTAGAAGAAAATCTTTAGACCCCATTCAAGATTTTTCTTATTAAATAAATGTAACTTTATAGTTGCCAAATTAATAACAAGAATGTATCAATGTGGATTACTATTTTACTATTCATTCTTGATAGGGATGTGTAGACTCTTTGAATGGGAAAACAAAAAGTAATACAAAGTGGAGGTTAACCCAAAATTTGTTGTATAAAGTTTATTTATAATTTTTTCTATAAGGACTTTTATAAACAAAGTAGCTTTTTTAAGTTAAAACTAATTTGTAACTTTTCACTAAAATTACTTCTTCAAATTTTTACTTTTAGTTTATAAAAAATGTATTTTATAGAAAAAGTTTGTTTCTCTTGTGTCTTAAATCCAATATTAGTACAAAATAAAAATTATATTATTGAAAAGTAGACTTTAAATCTAACTCAATTTCATAAAATTGTCTCTCATTTTGTTTATTTTGGAAATGATCTTAAAATTGACGATTAACATTCGATGAGGTCTCGTCGTAACTTCCATTACTGACCAAAAAGACACCAAATTCTCCTTTAAATGAAAAAAAAAAACTGACGACATTATAAGGTGAAGTTTACACACTCATAAAGCTGACTTATAAAATAATATTTACACTCATTTATATATTCTCATTTATCTACTATGAAATGTTCTAATTTATATTCGATATGCATTCTAACATATATTAAAAAATTGTTTACAAGTTTGTCAAACTCTTAATTGAAAAATATATATATTCAGAGAATCTCAATCTATAGTTTATACTTAATTTCAGTGACTTTTTCTTAATCATATAAAAAAAGTTCTGTATAATGTAGTAGTTTCATTCCAAGTCTTAAACATTAATGTGAAAGCTAATTTTTCTTGGTCTGTAATTTTATTTTATTTTCTTGCTTAAAACTTATAGGTTAGGTGGGTACTTATGTTATCTACAATATTATGGCATTATGTCAAATCATAAAGTTAATTAATAAATCATCTCTTATGAAATCTTGTAATGTCCTTATCATGCATCTACCTCTAGTTTTTTTTTTTCTTTTGTGCATGGAAATGTAAAATTTGTTTTTTTTAATTGTTTCTGACTTTGAAGAACACCAGGTCCTGTGCTTAATAATTAATTGTAACAGTATTTCAAAGATATGTGTACAAGGAAATCAAGCTTTACCAAAACCTGAAAACGCCCTATATATTATTTATATTTTCACATTCTATAATATTTTGGGTATTTCTAACATTATTTTAGTTGGAAAAGAACTCAATTCAGAAAAAAAATCTGGGATCAAATTTTGTAAATAATTTTTTTTGATAAAATAATAAGATTGTGATAAGTTATGCTGAACATTTGTTTGAAGAAATCTCTTGTACTAAGATTAAACCGAGAAAAAAATGTCAATTTTCTAATTAGAACGAAATTAAATTATTAGAAAATAGTTTTTTTATTGAAGATGTAAAACAATTTAGCTTTTTATAAATTAACTATTTAAATTTGATTTATTGTAATTCTCAATTAATTTTTTCACTTAATCAAGGTTAAATTTTATTTTATTTTTTTTTAAAAAAAATAAAATATATATATATATAGGTTACATTGAATATTTTTTTTTGCATGGTTTCACATTCAAATATGTTTGAAATACTAAATTAATAAATTAAAAAAAAATACTCAAAATTATAAATAATTTATACTACCAAAAAATCATTAAATAAATATCAATTTAAAAATTATTTATTAATAATAAAAATTAAATTAATACTAATAATTTTTGTAGTCTCTAAAATAGTATCTAATTTTATTAATATAACAACTAATTATTTTTTGTCTTTAAAATTTATCTCTATTTAATCATTGTATGATAGTGTTAAATAAAAAAAAAGTATGTTTTATAAGTTAATTAAGTGAATTTAATCTCTAGTTCATATAAATAAATAAACATATGGTGAGACACATTCAAAATATGAAAATATCCCCCTTGAAGTTTATTGGCCAAGTGATAGCTAGTTGCTGCATTATTAATGAGGTTTTCTTCCTAATTAATGAGGTTTTTTAATTTGTGTGAACTTAATCTATATAATATACGGATCAAAATGGCAACATGTGTGTGCTTAATAATAAAATAATCCATTACTCTTTCTCATTCATCAAGGTGATGGCACTATACTTTTTTTAATGTAAAAATAAAGATATACATAGATTGTTGGACTATAGATATATATAACTTCTTCTAGACAAAGTCCAGCTTATGGGCACATTCATAAATTCTAGAATAACTCAATGAAGACTTAAAATCAAACACTTTCAAACTCCATTAAGCTTTTGGAAAAATGGTGGAAAGTGCAATCTTCATCCATTGTTTGTCATCATTGCATCCACCCAATTCTTTAGACTAACTTTCCCACTTACCCAATATTCTTGGGAATTTTTTTAGGTTAATTGTGTGCAATATTCACTAAGAAATTAATTAATCTCACGTGTATTTAGATTTGGTTGTGAATTTGAGAGAATAAAAAAAAAAAGATTATTTGGATTGAGGGAAAGAGAGTGGAAAGTGAAGAGAAAGGTTGTAAATGATTTAATGTAATATAATTATTTATATTATATTTAGTAAAGAGTTTGTAAAATAATTTTTTAAAAATGCATTTATTTTAAAAAGAGGAATTAGAATTAAAATAAATTTTAAATTAAATAAAAAAGTATATTTCAAAAATGAAAATATATATTAAAAACTAAATTATTTTATTTTACTTTTTTAATTTTAATATATTTCTTTTAATTATTAACCTAAAAAACTAATTATGAATAAAATGATAACTTATATATTATAATTTTTCTCATAATTATTATATAACACTTTTCATTCAAATTTTCTCTAACATTCAAAGTCTAAATCAATATTTTGTTTTGTTTTTCGTAAATTGGGTTTCGTTTTGTGTGCTTTCCACTTATTTCTTCGTGTATGATAAATTATCTTTTTTCTATCGTTAAACACGAATAAATAATAAATAAAACATTAATTAATCAAATAAAATGGAAAAAAGATATGGCATTTTACTCGAAAAAAAATTATTAAACTAACTTAAGTGTGTTCGTGAATCATGGAATGTGAAGCACATGAACCATGTTCATCGTTTTCATATTAGAAATCATTTAACTTTAATCAATTCAATTAATTTTAATTAATACAAGTTTTTATTAATAAATTTCTTATCTTAAAAAATGGTTCTTTCTTTCTTCAACATTTCATATTCCCCTCTTAACAACTTCTAATTTTAAACAATATTCTAAAATCACATACAACACATAAAAACAATATTTTATTGATAAAAAAATATGAAATATCTACTCAAATAGTTTCTCTTTCATTATTTTATATCAAAAGTACAGATCTCTGTATTATTCAGAAAAATATTTTATATGTATAGATTTTTATATTAATCACGTGCTTTTCTTCCAAAGAACGTGAGAGAATGTTAATATTCTACTCAAAAAAGTTAGAAACAATAAATTTTAAAATTAAATATTAAGATATTTACAACACATATCAACTTTGTAGAAAAAACAAAAGCACTTTTTTCTCTTAAAAAGAAAGAGGATAAAGGCAGATTCATTATATCAGTCAAATTGTGTGCGCAGAACTGAAGCAACTTTTCTAGAACTGAAATGGCTGCTAACTTTTTAGGTTATATTTATCAAAACCAACTTATAATTAGTTTACATGTTATAATTTATAAATTAATTTTAAATTCACAATTATCAAGTTAATCGATTGAATTATAAGTGTTTAGTGTAAAATTATATGGATAATTTATATATATTACAAAGTGAACTTTTAGTATAAGTCACCGGCTCGTGCGTGACACAACATATTATGGGTGGTCCCATGACAGGTAGCACGATAGGCTTAACAAACATTTGTTAGGATAAATTTTAAATGACTCTGATATTATATTATAAAGTGAACTTTAAGTTTAACTCAACCTCCATACAACTGACTCATGGAGGTGAAGTTTGCACCCACTTATATATAATGAAATATTTGTTTATCTCTAGTCGATGAGGGATCTCCAACAATATATTGATTTTGTTTTTGTGAAGAAATATATTAAGTAATTGTAGCTTTAATTTTTATTAATTTCAAGTTATTTAAAATAAATAAATAGTTAACGTGTTCAAATAGTAAGATCAAATAAAAGAAAAAAACAGTTACAGTTATAAAGCTAGGAAAAATAACATGTAGTTTATTAGTTATAAGTTAGTAAAAACGTTTTATAGTCTTATGTGATTACCCTTGTAAATTTTAAATGTAATTGATCATCAATATTGTCCTATTTTAATTACTTACTCTTACAATTTCTCTTAAATATTCTCCTACAAGCATCTATAAATACCCTTTGCAATATCATCCACGCATAATATATATATTTGCATATTTAGGTAAATCTCACCTTCATAATAATATTCTCCATGTTAACTTAATAGGAAAATGATTAAATTTTAGATAAATCTCACTTTCAAAATAAGGATGATTCTTAATATATAACTTAAAAAGAAAATAATTAAATTATAATTTGTTTAATATCTACAAATAACTATAAATATGTTTTGCAATTATAATATCATCCACACATAATTGACCAAACATGTGGTGAGAAGGATATTTCATGATAATATTGAATAATCTAAGTTCCAAGCGTTAGGTAAAAACATGGCACTCTATTCACGATATATTTATAAGGTGTCACATCGATCAAGCCTAGCGAGATTAACAAGAACAACAATTTAGTTACAAAATATTTGGGAACTTGAACAACTAAATCCTTAAATTCTATAACTCTTTCTTATAACATCCCACATTTCCTACCTCTCAAATCATTTTTTTAGTAAAACTTATCCAACGAGCATTAAGAAAGAAAAAATCTCTATAAACATGACACGTCCCATATGAAAACAAAAACACATAAATTCTCTAACTTAGAACCAAACCACTAATTAAATTGTAGTCACCTTGACAAGGTTTTTGTTTTATTGGTTTAGTTTTTATGTTTTTTCATGCATGGGTTTATTGGAAGTTTCCTCCTCAACCAACCCCTTAATTTTGTTCTTTGCCTTAAAAATCAAATCTAGTAACAAAATAGGAAGTCATTCACTTTTTGCCATTTTCATGTATCATACGTAAGCCAACACAAAAATCATACGTAATTATCATAGTTAATGCCTTTCTAGTGGAAAACACTTAGCACCAAATCAACAAATCGGCACAACTATGAAAAACATTACAAGACAAAACAAGGTTTGTTGCTATGTGAAACAACCACAAGTGCGTGCATATATTACTTTCTCCTTACGTTACTAAATCTAACTTCAAACTTTAACCAATAAAATTTGAAAAAAAATAGCAGTATTTATTATATTATAGCAGTGTTTTGAATCGATTTATATTTTTAAATTAATCATTTTTTGTTTCGGCATATTTCACATAAAAAAAGAAAAAAAGATTATTATATTTTTACTTATATTAACTTTGGTTGGTCTGAATATTTAAACTATAATCAACTTGCAAATTAAATATAAATTTAAATAAGACAACTTTTTGATTCGGAGAGAAACACTTTCTTCCTTTCTAAAAATATAAATAGATACAAAATTAGAAGACAGTTGTTTGAAGACAAAATAAAAATAAAAAAAAAAGGGTTTAGTTTTGTCATTGTGTTTGTGCATGAAGTGATGATGTGTGTAAAGTGTAAACATGTTCCATATGGTTATTGGTCAATAGAGGTGTGAACCACCCCAAGAAAGTAACTTATAAATAATCAAAATTCGTCAAAAAAAAAATTATTATTATTATTATTATAAAGTTCATCACTAATAGCATTTATTAATCATTTCTTTTTTTGTTTGGGAAATTAGAATCCAAAGAGATTATTTAAAAAGAAAACAAAACCCAAATTGTTGGTGGCTCTTTGTATCTTCTTTTGGGGTGTATAAATAGCAGCGAACCAGTTTCATGCTTCTTAGAAGAGAACAAAATAATAAAATTGAACAAAGGAAAAAAAAAAGAGAAGAGAAGAACATGCAGAGAGAAGAAGAACACGAGAGAGTGGAGGAGTGGTTGGTGTGTCCAAGCTTCAGCGCGTATTCCTCCAACAAGCTCGACGATATCGCCGATCAGGTCACTCGAAACGATGACCGCTTCGACCAGAACGACACCGACTTCGAGTTCGTCGCGTTTCACACCGTCGCCGACGGTGTTTTCCTCGAAGCAGTGGCGGAGGCCGAAATTCCGACGTTTCCGATCTTCGACCGCGATCTCGTTGCTGAAGGTCGAGATTCCGTTGAGGTGTCGATTCAGAATACGCTAGGGAAGCTTCTGCTCGACGATTCGCCGTCGTGCTCGTCGTCGGAGGTGGAGGACGAGCTGGAGAATGTTCCGCCGGGGACGTACTGCGTGTGGAAGCCGAAACCATCGCCGCCGTCGACGCCGTGCCGGAAGAGCAAATCGACGGGATCGTCGTCGTCGAAGCGGTGGAAGCTTCTGGATTTGCTGCGGCGGAGCAACAGCGAGGGGAAGGAGTCGGTGCTGTTCCTGACGCCGTCGGTTAATTCCGCGAAGAAGAAGGGAGTGAAATCGGAGAACGCAAAGAAAATTGCCGCGAATGTCGGAGACGCTAGGAGGTTTCCGGCGATCGGCGCCGGCGGTAAGAGGTTCCCGGCGATTGCGGCGGCGTCGGCGCACGAAGCGCTTTACGTGAGGAACAGAGAGATGCGGAGAGAGGATAAGAGAAGGTCGTATTTGCCGTATCGACAGGATTTGGTTGGGTTCTGTGTCAATCTCAACGCCATGGGCAAGGCCTTTCCTCTTTTTTCTTGAATTTTTTTTTTCCATAAACAAAATTAAGCGAAATTAAATAGAGTGAAATATCTTAGGGTAAAAACTAGTAAATTAAAATACGATATTATAGTGTAACAGTTGCAGAGTCGAAATTTGTGGAGACACCACCTTTCAAATCATAGTTATGAAGACGTCACTTATCAGAGACTGTTATGAAGAAAATGTTTGAGATGTGTAAGATACCTCTCAGAGACGATGTTAAGCAGAAGTTTTTAGGTATGATTTCAGGTATAATAGAGAATTTGTCAGTTAGTAATAGAATTAGTTATAAGTATCTTCTAAATTAGTAAAATTAGTATAGATCATAAAATCTTTCTTCTTCAACTTTAGATTTATGTAATAACACATTGTAATTGTTTAATATTACTAATCGTTAATCTTTTCATTAGTAGATTCTAATTTTCTTTTTATAACTATTCGTTCATCACTAATTATAATTAGAGTATAAGGGAAAGACACCGAGACGCAAAAATTTATTTTTAACAATTTGATTCATTAGATTGTTTGTTTACTTTAAATGACGTGTCGTCGGTGTCGGATACTCATATCGGATACCGACACTTGTAGAACATGTCTCTGTGAAGTATCAAATTAAAAAAGTATTTATTGAATTTCTGACAATTCTAACACACTTTTAAAAAGAAAAAATATATATTAATTTTCTAAAAACTCTTGTATAAATTTTTATTATGATTATAAAAATAAGAAACAAATTCTTTTAAACCAGTTATGAAAACCATTTTTCTGCTCCAAAAAGTAATCTGAAACATACTTTTGTAGATAAATCTTTATTGTCAATTTATATAATTCATAATTATATAATATATAGATTTGTGTTCCCGTATTCTACATTTTAAATATTATATGTATATTCGTGTCCATATCAGTGTCTGTGTTACTCGTTATAATTAGTGATTATTTTTTAATCAAACTTTGAAATCTAAAAACGGTTATAGATTTTGGAACACAACGAATAGGAGTTGTAGTTTGACTACATTTGAACTCAACGAAGAAAAATTTAATTACTCAATTTTATAACCAATCAAGATTATACATTAGGGAAAGAGGGAAGAAAAAAGACGTTCAAGCTTTCAAGAATTGCTTCATTTTCAAGCTCTCAATCCTATCATGCTTTCACTCAATCTCCCATTGACTTACTTTTAGATTTCAAAAGCAAACTTATTTATATATTGTTTTTTTTAAACAAGATTCACATTTGCATAATTTCGAGTAGTGAATTTACACTTGATTATCAAGATTTTTCTACTTGGTTCAAAGTAAATTTGCTAAGTAAAACCTTTTGTTTAAGGAATTTACTTTTAAAGGATTGATTTAGTTTATGGTTATAACACATAACTATAAATAATATTGATTAGAGAGTATTTTAAACTTCGTTTCATTTCAAAAGTGGATTTAAAAAATTTTAGGTAACAATGTATTTTAGAAGGAGATATTTAAGATTTTTCTTTTCTCTTAGCAATATTTTGTTGGATGAGAATATGATTAATTTTAATAAAAAAATTTGAACAAATAAAGAATTTATTGAAGTGAGGAAATTATGGGAAATTGGAAATAAGTAGGGTATTAGTGGGAAGGAACAACAAATGGTAGAGCGTCTAAGTTTAATAAAGAGAATAGACAAGAAAGAGTTGAGAAATGAGAATCATGTCATATAAATGTTAGGAGATTGGGGAAAAAGTGAAAAGAAATGGATCAAACCATTAATATTGAAGGAGGTTTAGGTGATGTGCATACAAGAAACAAAGATGGGTGAACTTGATGTAAAATTGTGCAAAATATTATGGGAAGATTAGTATGTATAATGGAGAGTAAACATTGTTGCTAAATTGACAATAGAGATTTATGAGTTAAAAAGTTCTTTCTCAAGTCAAAGATATATAAGTCTAGTAGGTTTTAGAAAGAGAAATTGATCGAAATGGTGATTGTCAATGTCTCCTCACCTGTGAGTATGAAAAAAAAAAAAGATATTATGGGAGGAGTTGAAGAGAGCGAAAAGTAATACAAATATTGGAATATAGCATTTTATAAAAGATTTTAATAGTACTAGGTTTGGGAGGGAAATAAGTGATGAAAAAGTAAGAGACTATTAAAAAAGGGGAAGAAGAAAATTTAATAAATTCATTATAACATGAAATTGGAAAATAGATCTATGATTGGGAGAAATTTACTTGATATAGGCCAAACAGTGGGGGGAAAAAAAAGGAGATTAACTAAATTCCTAGTCATTGTGTTTTTACACAAATGATGGTTTTTATCATGTACAAAATTTCTGAAAAATTTTCTCGAAATAATTTTTTCTTGAAATTTCACGTAAGACTGTCGACTGAATTTGGGATAAAACGCGATAAATTTCAGGTCAAACGGATGAGTATTCACCTAGGAAAAAAATCAAACAGTTTCACACACAAACGAACCTTCCTTTCAGCCCTAGCAGTGATGAATAAAAAATTTATTGCAAATCTTGTGGAACGAATTTGGAGCTGAAATCTCAGTCAAAACTCAGTACACACAATGACGAATGTCAGGTAAAAATTTCATACCAAAATACCCAAGGAGTAAGGCATAGTAGGTCCCAGACCGAGAGTGAACAAAACTGGTATTCCGAAAACAAAACGTCCTGATTTTTCTTCCCCGTATCTTCTTTTTGTGATTGTTTTATGGACGTGTCTCCTTACCTAGATGCAAAAAACATATGAGGGTACTTGTGTGAATTTTTTCAACGCAATATGGACCAAGAATAAAATCGCAGAAAGTAGGGCGAAATTTCACAAATTTTGGTACAGGAGCCTTGGTTTGCACAAAATTTCTAAAAAATTCTTTCGAAATAATTTTCCTAAAATTACACGTAAGAATCTCGACTGAATTCCGGACAACACACGATAGATTTTAGGTCAAACAGATGAATATTCACTTGAGAAAAAAATCAAACAGTTTCACACACAAACGAACCTTCCTTTCAGCCCTGGCAATGATGAATAAAAAATTTATTGCAAATCTTGTGGGACGAATTTGGGGCTCAAATCTCAGCCAAAACTCAGTAGACACAATGACGAATGTCTGGTAAAAATTTCAGACCAAAATACCCAAGGAGTAAGGCGTAGTAGGTCCCAGACTGAACAAAATTGGTTTTCCGAAAACAAAATGTCCTGGTTTTTCTTCCCTGTATCTTCTTTTTGTGATTTGTTTATGGACGTGCCTCCTTAACTGGGTGGAAACAACATATGAGGGTACTTGTGTGAATTTTTTCAGCGCAATACGGACCCAGAATAAAATTGCAGAAAGTAGGGCGAAATTTCACAAGTTTTGGTAGAGGATAGCCTTAGTTTGCACAAAATTTCTGAAAAATTCTCCCAAAATAGTTTTTTCCTGAATTTCCATGTAAGAATCTCGACTAAATTTAGGAAAAAACGCGACAGATTTCAAGTCAAACAGATGAGTGTTCACTTAGTAAAAAAATCAAACAATTTCACATACAAACGAACCTTCCTTTCAGCCCTGGCAGTGATGAATAAAAAATTTATTGCAAATCTTGTGGGACAAATTTGAGGCTCAAATCTCAGCCCAAAATTAGTAGGCACAATGACGAATGTCTAGTAAAAATTTCAGACCAAAGTACCCAAGGAGTAAGGTGTAGTAGCTCCCAGACCGAGAGTGAACAAAACTGGTTTTCCGAAAACAAAACGTTCAGGATTTTCTTCCCCGTATCTTCTTTTTGTGATTTATTTATGGACATGCCTCCATACCTGGGTGCAAACAACATATGAGGGTACTTGTGTGAATATTTTCAGCGCAATACGGACCCAGAATAAAATCTCAAAAATTAGCGCGAAATTTCTCAAGTTTTGGTAGAGGATAACCTTGGTTTGCACAAAATTTCTGAAAAATTCTCCTGAAATATTTTTTTCTTGAAATTCCACTTAAGAATCTCGACTGAATTTGGGACAAAATGCGATAGCTTTCAGGTCAAATGGACTAGTATTCACCTAGGAAAAAAAATCAAATAGTTTCACACACAAACGAAACTTCCTTGCAGCCCTGGTAGTGTGATGAATAAAAAAATTATTGCAAATCTTGTAGGACGAATTTGGGACTCAAATCTCATCCAAATTTTAGTAGACACAATGACGAATGTCTGGTAAAAATTTCAGACCAAAATACCCAATAAGTAAGGCGTAGTCGGTAACAGACTGAGAGCGAACAAAACTGGTTTTCCAAAAACAAAACGTCCTAATTTTTCTTCCCCGTATCTTCTTTTTGTGATTTGTTTATGGACGTGCCTCTTTACCTGAGTGCAAACAACATATGAGGGTACTTGTGTGAATTTTTTCAGCACAATATGGACCCAGAATAAAATCACAGAAACTAGGGCAAAATTTCACATGTTTTGGTAGAGGATAATCTTGGTTTGCACAAAATTTCTGAAAAATTATCCCAAAATAGTTTTTTCCTGGAATTCCACGTAAGAATATCGACTGAATTTGGAACAAAACGCGACAGATTTCAGGTCAAACGGATGAGTATTCATGAAGGAAAAAAATCAAACAGTTTCACACACAAATGAACCTTCCTTTCAGCTCTGGCAGTGATGAATAAAAAAATTATTGCAAATCTTGTGGGATGAATTTGGGGCTCAAATCTCAGCTCAAACTCAGTAGACACAATGACAAATGTCTGGTAAAAATTTCATACCAAAATACCCAAGGAGTAAGGTGTAGTAGGTCCTAGACTGAGAGTGAACAAAACTAGTTTTTCGAAAACAAAACATCCTGGTTTTTCTTCGCCGTATCTTCTTTTGTGATTTGTTTATGGACATGCTTCCTTATCTGGGTGCAAACAACATTTGAGGGTACTTGTATGATTTTTTTCAGTGCAATACGGACCCAGAATAAAATCACAGAAAGTAAGGCGAAATTTTACATATTTTGGTAGAGGATAGCCTTGATTTGTACAAAATTTCTGCAATATTATGCTTGTTTTTTAGGAAATTAGGGAGAAAGAAATGATTTTTATTTTATTTTTTTTTCCTTTCAAAAGAAAGAAAAAAAAATGTTGTTTTAAAGAATAAGGGTACAAAAACTTCTGTACCTAATGGCTTGAACTCTATGTTTATTAAAGATCATTAATGTTTGGTAAAAGAGGAGTTAATAGACTTCTCCTAGATTTTTACCACCATGTATCTTCTAAGGAGGGGATTCTAACATTTATTGTACTAAAAATGAAAAATCACAAGAATTGAGACAGTATAGACTTATTTTCTTAATTCGATGCATCCACAAGTGATTTTGTTGAAATCATGGTAAAAATTATGGAAAAAACAAGAAAAAACAATTGATTATGAAATATATGAAGTGGGTTTAATTAAGTATTAACACTAGAAGTAAATCATTAAATAATAATCAAATTTAGAAATAAAAAATAATTAGTCATTGTATTTACTAAATTAGATATTGTTTTAAAGACTAAAAATTTATTGGTATCTAAAGTGTTTTCTATTATTAATAAAAAAAATTAAGATGGTTTCTAAATTGGTATTTAAATTAGTTAACAAAATTTTAACTACTAATATTTTAGATTCTAAATTAATCTCTAAAAGACCAATAAAAACTAATTTAGAATATAAAGTAGTTAGTAGTTAAAAACTTTTTTATAAATTTTTATTAATAATAGAAATTACTTTAGATATGAATATTTTTTTTAGTTTATAAGATACTCTCTAATTTAGTTAATATAGCAACTAATTATTTTAGTCTCTAAAATTAATTTTTATTTAATAATTTTATTGTAATGTAAATTTCTCATAAATTAATTGAGTTCTTAATAGAATTTTTTTTGTTTTGTTACAATGTTATTTTGTTTTATGATCTTAGTTACTATTTAATAAATGTGATATTTTTTAATTAATATAAAATATTACGATTAGTATAAAATGATAAGTGACTTTTTATTATTTTTATAAAAAATTAAACCGTGAAAAACTCTATTAGAAAATATAAGATTTTAAATATTCAATAAACAAAAATAATTTAATAAAAATTAATTGAAAATACCTTAATTTATAAAGAGATTAAATTTTAATTAAAATATAATCTAATGTATTAAATTCTTTATCTAGTAGTAATATTTATATTTCATAAACATACTATTTATTTCACTTCAACGCATTAGAATCCGTCTTAAAAACTTTAATTTTAATTGATCATTGTTTCATTAACCAAAAGTATAATCCAAGGATAGAAAAAATAGTTAGTTCAATTATTACATAAATCTGATATCCTTTTAAATAAGAAATCAGTTAAAACTATGTACTAGAAAATATAATTAATGAAATGTTTTAATTATTAATAAAGTGGATGGATACTTCATATCTATATTAAAAAAATTAACTGAACACAAAATCTTGAATTTAGATGGTAAAAACTATATGTTAGAAGTGATATAAGAAAATCATTAAATAAAAACCAATTTTAGAGATAAAAAATAATTAGTTATTATATTAATTAAATTAGAGACTATTTTAGAGATAAAAATAAACTTTTGGTTTCTAAATTAGTTTATATTATGGTTAAATAGTTTCTAAATTGATATCTAATTAACTATCAAAAATTTTGTACCAAATTTAGAATCTAAATAATTGGTAGTTAAAACCTTAGGTAGCTAATTAGATACCAATTTAAAAACTATTTAATAATAATAAAAGCTAATTATAAACCAAAAATTATTTTAATCTCTAAAATAGTCTCTAATTTAGTCACAATAACAACTAATTATTTTGATCTATAAAGTTATTTCTATTTAAGAAATGAAGATAAGAGAAAAGAGAAAAAATTGAAAGTGAAATGTAAATTAGGAATTAAAGGAAATTTGAATGAAGCAGAAAAAGACCAAATTAATGCAATGATGAAAATGTTGACTAAGATCATAAAGGAACATAAATGAATAGGTGATAAATAGCCTTCTATGCTACCTTCTTAGGAGGTCATCTTTCTTTATTCCTTTATGAGGGATTCACTTTATATCTTCTCCAAAAAGAAAAAAAATAATTATTCACCCCATAATATAAAAGTGAAAAAGTTTTTTAATTTATATAATAATTTATGATTAAATAATAGCCTATAAATATTATACTATTAGTACATGCACTATTTACTCAATTTTGAATACATTAATAATGTAAAGAGTTTTTACATTATTATCTAATCATGAATTATGACATAATTAAAAGTTGTTATACCTTTTCGATAATTATTTTAAAAATTATATTTAAAATAATTTAACAATAAAAGATATTCATCATAAAATTATACCGATAAAAGAATACAAAAATATTCATATTTAACATAGTATCAAATTAAATATTTTTGTAAAAATTGAGAAAATGGTGTGTAAAAAATAACTTTGGTTATTGTCCTTTTGTCACTATTATTTATTTTATGTGAGTCATTTTCTTGTTGTTGTTATCACTCCTTTAATTAGGTTTTATGCTATGAACTCGTAGAAGAAAGTTGAGATTATACTTCAACAACGTACTTGGATTATGAAATTCAACAGTTATTTTTTATAAAAAAAATAACTTTCGTATTACATAATTTTAAAAAATTTAATAAAAAATAATTTTCAAATTCTCTAATATATTATATAATATTAATTTTAAATTACACCCAAAAGTTAAAATTAACTTCAAATAACTGTTTCAGATTTATAACCCGATATATATTTTTAAGTTTCAAATTACATAATTAAAAAATTAACAAATTGTACAATAAAAACAATTAAACCGAAAAATAAATAGAGATTTTAATATTTAAGGTGCACAAGAAAAGCATTGGGTGCGAAAAGAAAATTTCTAATTTATGTTGTAAAAAGTATTTGGGCCAATTGCTTAATATATTGCTACAAGGCCCAAATAAACTATATCAGGAAACTAATATCACCCAGCGGTGACACAGTCTCCAACTACAAACGATTACATTACACACATCATGATGATGACATGTTTACGAAATGTGAAAATAATGTCTCTTTCTTTATAAATATTTCTATTTTAATATTTCTTAAATTACAATTTAAAATTATATATAAATTCTTAATTTGATGCAACATGTTAATCCGAGTAAAACTTTATTTAGATAATCTATGTAAGACCTTATGGTTAATCATGAATAGAAAAATATTATTAAAATTAAATTTTCCGTTAAAGAATAACCTCATTTTTTTCCGAAAATTAATCACAAAAATATTAATGATATAATCATTTAAAAAAAATTAAAAACATGAGACAAAATTTAGTTTGTGTCAGTTGAAAAAAAATGTGAGATAATTAATAGAACTAACAAGTTTTTTATTGGGTCATTGTTTTCTCCGAAATTGAATTCAACTAACCCATGTTTGGCCTATTTAAGTGTTCATGTCAAACATTTATGATGATTACAAAGTTTGGATAAGGGAATGCATATCGTACCTAACATTAAGTTTTCCCAATATGAATATTATTTTTTACAAATAAATTATATTTTTAATCCTGAAATTTATCATGAATTCAAAATGTGTCTCTCCAAATACAAAAAGTTCATTTTAATCCATCCAATTTGAAAAAAAAAAGTTTTAATCTCTCAACACTAAATGTAAAGGAATAAAATGTGTTTTAAAAATCATTTTAATTTTTTAAATTTAATATTTAGTTCTAGGGACTAAAATTACATTTTTTTTTAATTTTAAAAATAAATAAAGCCCTTTAAATTCAAGAAATCAAAACTAAATTTATCCTAAATTTCAAAGAGACTAAAAGAAGTATAATTATGCATCCTATTATTAGTTGCTATATATATGATAGAACTATATATAATTAGCCACATCATAGACAATTGATTTTAGCTATAGAATACACAAATATTGAATTAGTAAAAAATAAAACATAATTAGCCAAAAGAAATTATCCATAAAAAAACAAGATTAAAGTTAGATAAAAAAAAAATATCTTATAAACATATGTTTTTCTATTATCTTATTATTTCCTTCAACAAGTAATTGTACCAAATGTTTATAAATTAATAACTTAAATTTTCAATTTTTGGCTAACTTTTGTTTTTTCAAACAAGCCTTGTAAATAGTGGAGGTAGGGCATGAAAAAAAAAATGTTGACATAATATCATCATATTGCACATTGAATGTTGACATCAAAATCATTGAGAATAATATAACAACAAAAAAATTTCATCACCCATTTGATGAACCAACCCAAAAACCTTCTTCTCTCTTTTGCTCTAACCTTTGCTCCAATCTCTTCTAAAACCAAAACTCCCCTTCACCACTTTCAATTTTGTTCACATTGATCTCTCAAAGTTCATTACATCACAATGACCAAAAAGCATTTCTACCATGGTGTTTGGTCAATGATTTTGGTGCAGCCTTGGGTGAGAAAAATGTATGTTAATCTCTCTTCTCTCTCAATCTCTCATTTACACTTAGATTATAGTTATAGACTCATTCATGATCAATTTGAGGTTTGGTCTTTGATTACTTTTAAATTTTGCTCTGCTTTCTTCTCTTATTCTGATTGGTGTCTTAACCCTTTGATTTGTCTATTATTAATTTAGCCTTGTTTGTATCAGTGTTAATTTGGTTGGGTTTGGTCCGTAATAGTTTGAAAAGTTTTGTATTGTCTAATAGTTTTGGTTTATTATATAAGGATTGGATCACTTCTAAAGTAATTATTATTTATATTTTTTTTTATTAATAAAAAAATAAATAAAAAATAAGCAATTTGACATTCCACACCATGTTAATTAAGTTATTCTTAAGTTTAGTACGACTTACTAATTAATCATTACTTTTTGGTGCTACATTATACTAAACATTGCTCTAAAGACATTGTTTAAGGAATCAATGATATAAAACATTCATCATAAATTATTCTAGAAATGCATTAGCAAGTAAATCAAAACTTTCTCTTTTCATTCTTTAGCTAGAATTAATAAAAACAAAAAAAAAATTGTGAAATGAATGCAAGTCTAATTGGTATTTGTGATAAGTTTACTTTCACATTTTCCTACAATCAATGCTCTCTCTCAACAACTTAAAACCTTAAAAGTTTGTGCAGTATCACAAAAAACTTGAAATAATGAATGTAATTTATTCAAATTATTTTGAAATATTCTTGCTGAATATGATAAAAATGGCTGCATATGTGAGTCCATATAGTAAGCTTTTGCATGTGCATATATAAACCCAACAGAAACAACACAGTTGCAGAATTTAGATGCAGAGCCACAAATTCATGGTTGAAGGATAGGGTTTTATCTATTAGGTCCACCACTTGGTTTATCTGCTTCCTCACATATCAACCATAGGTTTACCAATGGATAGAAAAGAGGCTCACAAAAAGATATATATTTAATAATTCCCCTTTTTGTTTTCTTCTTGAATCTTCTTCCACTTAATTAATGCTATAAAACTGTGAATTTATCCATTTACCTAAAAAAAAAATTGTTTTTTTTTTTTCAATTTTGGCATTGGATTAAAACAAGAGATAAACAAAAGGAAATGGTTAATTGTTCACTGTGTCTATCATATATAATATGGTAAATATAGTATTAACAACACATTTCTTTTCTAACACAAATTTATAATTGAACAAAATTTGTTGAAAATTACAAAATTAAGAAATAAAAAGTTCAACATTATTAAAATGTTCAAAATAATGTTTGTGTAGCATTTTTTATGATTAAAATTGTCTACTCTTAGTTCATCCATAGGTTTTCTTGGACATTATTTATTTTATTTTTTAAAAATGATGCAGTGTTTACAATCTCACTTACAATATAATGTAGACAATACATTGCAATTGGCAGAAAAAAAATGAAGAATTACAGTATTAATGTACAAAAACCAAAACTACTTTTTTTCACATTTTTTTTATATAAATCTCTAAAATCAGAAAACAAAATAAGATTGTACTTCTATTATTAAAAAAGTAAAAAAATTATAATTAAAAGCAGGAAAAAAAAACCAGATCCTTTAACTTAGTGAATTGTTGGATCACTCCAAGAACATTGGATTTGAAGTTTCATATAGAATGATTCAACGTTTCAGTAAGTGAGAGGATTGAACTATACAGTGTCTAAAACTGTGTATATTTGTCAAAAATGGAAAGAACATTGATCCACACTTGCAGCAAAAGCAGTGAATAAGAAAAATTTTAGTTACTGCAATTGCAATAAAGCATGCAATGTTTTGTCCCTTTCAAAGGGGTACAAACAGTTACATTTACCCCTACGTGGCAACATGGCATTGCGTGCATGTCATCACACATAAATTGAAAGCAGACACAATGTGCCCTACAGCCTTAAACCTCTCAAATTAAGTCCCTAGGAATATCCACTACCACAATTTCTCATTATTTTTTATTAAAAAATAATAAATAATAGAAGTATTTAAGAGATAAATCAACTCATATATATCATCTTCTACCTTAAGTAAAACTGTTATTCCGTAATTCACCACTAACCTTTACATCTTTTGATGTACTTCATACGAACCAAAGATTCAAGACACCAACCAGAATATGAAAAACATGTTAAACATATCTTCGATGTTATCTATCACCAAACCTTCAACTACCACAATTTATCTTTCATTTGATCTCAATGCAGACCCTCATAAGAATTAACGTGAATCTCATAGATAATATCTACAAAACAATGTTATACATGGTCCATAGCTGAGAAAGTTCTAATGAAGCACCTCAAAAGTCAAGAAAACCGATTTTAATTAGTGATTAATGGCCATTTTTTGTGTTTCTGAGGTGAATGGCAAAAAGGGTGTGTGTGATCCAAAGGGACAAATATTATGGTCATTCTCTCATGGTTAATCTCCAACATTCAAACCTCATCTACAAGGATAGGAATGAAGCTCTCCTTTGCTTGGCTTTCGTTTTCATTATCTACCAAAGGTCACATAAAATGGGGATACCCTATTGACATGCCTCACCCCATTGCTTCATAGGGCTATATAGCATAAACTTTTGAGTCCTCATTGCACAATGTCGACCTCTTCCATTAACGGTTGGTGCCTCTCTTCAATCTCCCCAGCCAAAACCTCCCTTAAGAAGGCCACATTGAGACCTTCAGTCTTTGCAACCATCACCACTCCTTCTTCACCTTCCTCTTCATCTTCATCTTCCTCTTCTTTCCCTTCTCTCATTCAAGACAGGCCTGTCTTTGCTGCACCTTCCCCCATCATCACCCCAACTGTGGTATATATTTTTACCAAACACTACTCTTTCATTTTTCATGCATTCAAGTAAAACATATTTGTCATCTTGAATTTCTATACATGGTCACCCATCAATCAGACAAATGTTAAAGATCAATTAGAGATTAAGACATTTCATAGTATATAAATGGGTGCAAACCTCTTTATGCAGTTAAATTACGCTTAAAATTTACTATATATCAGTATTGTTGTTACTTTTGAACTAGTTAATGTAAAATTCAGTTAACTTATAATGCATGACAGTTTGTGATTATGTTATGATTAGATTACACTTAAAAATTTACACTCTCGCTGCATAAATAAACACTCTTTGTGGTTGCTTTGTGTTGTGTGCTTCTCTTGTAGTTTTCAAATTCTGAGAGACTCAAAATTCTGATGAGTTTTATATTTTGGATCACAATGTGTGTTAGTGGTTATTCGTTAGAGTGGTTAAGCTTTTCTACCTTGTTGTCAACCAATCAGACATCATTAAAGTCAACCAACTTACACAGTTTATGATGGTGATGTAAAATTTCTATTGCTGGATTATTTACTGTTTTTGTTTTTGTGTGTTTTAAACATTTAAGGGACCCAAAATTTTTATCTGGTTTTGCAGATTTGGATCACATGAATGTTTTTTTGACTAGTCACATGTCACATAATAATTTGGCCTAGCTATGTCATCATGTGCTTAATACTCTAACTTAGTACACGTATATTGCTACTCAGAAGAAAAAATGTTTAAGTGTGCAGTTTAAAGTTTAGTTTTCACGTGTAAGACCCTTTGATCTTTCTTTGGCATCTACCACATATGCACATTGATAGCTTGGTTAGGTAACAAAGACAGGTGTGTGGCATGGATTTGTTCATGCACAACTGTCATGTGTCAGCATCCACCACCATAAAATTATCAAATTTCTTTTATTAGGAACCAAATTCACACAGAAAATCAGAACTACATATATAACATGAATTAGCCTTGTATTGGGGAGGTGTGTTGGAGGATTCCAAGGCCAATAAAGAAGCAAATCCAAACTACTATAGAAGAAAAAGTCCATTCAAAATTAAACACATTTCCCAACCAAATTAGCAGCTAATTAATCCTCTGACAGTGTAAAACCAATTTTCTACTTTTCTGACACTATTTATTTATTTGAATTCTGAATATTATTTCCCATTAGTCCCCCACCCCCACAATTTTATTACCATATTTATAAGCTTATGTTATAATAACTTCATGTGTACTCTTGGAGAAAATTGGTTTTGCTTTCTCATTTCTTTATTAAGGTCACTTAGCTACAAAATAGTTTATTTTTTTTGTCTTATAACTGACATGTATTTATTTATTTTTTGGAGAGAGGGGATATGGCAAAGGAGTATGAGCAAGCTATTGAAGAACTCCAGAAACTGTTGAGGTGAGTCTCAACCACACTCTAACATATGTGAAACTCATATTGTATAACACTATATTTTTTTATCAGTAATAAATAATATACACATAACAATCACTTCACAAATTTTCTTATACAAATTTTCATTTTCATATACAAATTTTGAGGTATGTGTCTTCCTTGCAAATTGACTTGTGTTGAAATGTAGGGAGAAGAGTGAACTAAAGGCCACAGCAGCTGAAAAAGTGGAGCAGATAACAGCTTCACTGGGGACAACATCATCTGATGGCATCCCTTCATCAGAAGCTTCTGAGAGGATCAAGACTGGTTTCCTTTACTTCAAGAAGGAGAAATATGAGTTAGTCATCACTTGTTTTCACTGCTTTATCTTTCTTTTATCTTAAGCTTTCTCTAATTTTCCTATTGTTCTTGTTCTGTTATCATTCCTCAGCAAGAATCCAGCTTTGTATGGTGAGCTTGCCAAAGGCCAGAGCCCCAAGGTACTTTCTGCTGTTGTTGTGATGAATTATGAGTTTAATTTCTATGGACAAGTAAAAGAGATTAAACTGTCAACTCAGCATATAGGTATTATTTTTAAAGTCAACCAACTTGTTATTTACTTAAACATATAACTAAAAAGATTACACATAGATGGACTTAAATGTAAGTAAATTCAAGCAATCTTAACTTTATTTAATGTGATTATTTCAAGATATTCAGGTGTTGAAATATGATTTACAACAATCTTATTAAATTAATCTTAAATATCAAAATAATTAGTTATTATGATTAAATTAGAAATCATCTTATAAACTAAAAACATTATTAAATCTAAAATAGGTTCTATTATTAACAAAAATTTATAAAGTAGTTCTTGTATCTAATAATTAGGTACTGACTACTTATAATCTAAATTAGTCTCTATTAGTATTTTAGAGGCTAATTTAGAATCCAAAATATTAGTAAATAAAACCTTTATATGTGATTTAGATACCAATTTAAAAATTATTTATAATTTTTTATTAATAATATAAATTATTTTAGATATACCAATAATTTCTTAGTCTCTAAAATAATATCTAATTTAGTCAATATAATGACTAATTATTTTTGTCCTCTAGATTTGATTTATTTAATGATTTTCTTATAGTGAAGTTAGGAAACTTATTTGTTACAAAATATAAAAAAAAATGAACTAAAAACTTATATTTTCTAATTAAGTATGTTATTGTGAAATTAGATATTTTTCTTATATTAAAATTCAGAAGAAATATGTTAATTTATGATTGAATAATAGTCTAGAGGTATAGTTATAAATTATTTATAAAGTATTACATCTCTTTTGGATTTCAAATGAAATTTTAAGTTTATAAAACTCATGCTGTTTTGTCTTATTTGTTTGCTTTTCAGTTTATGGTGTTTGCTTGCTCAGACTCAAGAGTGTGCCCATCCCATGTGCTTGATTTCCAACCTGGAGAGGCCTTTGTGGTGAGAAATGTTGCTAACATTGTCCCACCATATGACCAGGTACGTCTCCAACACAGCAAAAAAATTCCTATTGACATGTCTGAACACAATTTTTTATGATCCAACTCTTAAACACTTCTTTTGTCTGAACACAATAGTACTCAGACTTACTTTGTTTTACTCTACTGTGCACCAGTCAAAATACTCTGGAACTGGAGCAGCCATTGAGTATGCCGTTTTGCATCTCAAGGTATGTTACCATTCATTCATTGGAAGATATATGAGATGCACAGAATTTCAGGCACATTGTACTTTGTGTTACTGATATGAACACTAATAATGGTGAGAAAATGTCCAGAATTTTTAACCCATCTTATTTTTCTGTAGGTTTCCAACATTGTTGTCATTGGACACAGTGCTTGTGGTGGTATCAAGGGGCTTTTGTCTTTCCCATATGATGGAACCTACTCAACGTAAGTCATTTTCCTCTGCATAAAAATTGGAATTTTTCAATCAATTAGACATATAATTTGATGCACAAATTTTACCCACTAGTTCATTCTTAAACCATCATGATATCCAACATTCCACACTAAATGGTGTATATAAACAAAGGAAAAATCTCAGAGCTAATTTTTGAAGTCAAGTTAAACTTAAAACCCCAAATAAGTTGGTTTCAAAATTTGTGGATTTACTTCTGGTTTGTTGTATTCAGTGATTTTATTGAGGAATGGGTCAAAATTGGCTTACCTGCAAAGGCAAAGGTGAAGACACAGCATGGAGATGCACCTTTTGGTGAGCTGTGCACACACTGTGAGAAGGTAAGAGACATTAGTTCAAGCCACATGCTAGATAAATATTTTTCATAAAACTCATTATACTTGACTTGTACATATAATATAAGGGCAAAACTAGTTCCATAAGTATTTCTAGTACTATTCTGTTATCAGAATTGAAGTTTTACTTCATTTATCCATGTTATCCTTGAATAGAAACCATTATTATTCAAATTGAAGTGCAATGATTTAGAAGTAAACTAAATGTAGGTGATGCTTACAATTTGAATTGGAATTATATATGTGCAGGAAGCTGTTAATGTTTCCCTTGGAAACCTGCTAACCTACCCATTTGTGAGAGATGGCTTGGTGAACAAAACATTGGCACTGAAAGGAGGATACTATGACTTTGTTAAGGGATCTTTTGAGCTCTGGGGCCTTAACTTTGGCCTTGCATCCTCTTTCTCCGTATGAACATCAACCATTATCAATGACCTCATCTTGGTTCCCTAAGTATTCTCCTATCTAAAATGTACTCTGTAATTGCCCTTGTTATGTATGACATGCTTGTGCTGAATTTCCTAATAAAAAAAAGTGCATTGAGATTTCCATAGATCACTCTCTCCCCCCAAATTGTAGTTCTTCTTCAAGTAAGAAAAATGTAATGTTTTATGGTCTTTCACCACTGCATTTTTCTTCTTTGTTAGGTTAAAGATGTGGCCACCATTCTGCATTGGAAGCTATAGGCCATGCTTAGAGGTCGTGTGTCTGCAATGAAGAGGCCTAGCCACCTTCACCATATCATATTTTATAAATATATATATGAAACTATGAACTGTGTTTATGCATGTCGGAAAATCTTCTTTTAATAAGAGTTGGAAATCCTCTTGTGTAACCAAATTTTCTTTGTTCAACCTTCATCTTTCTATATGCCCAAAATCATGAGAGGGGAGAGAAATCAATCTTAGTTATTTACACTATTTTCTCTCTTCTACAATAACTTCAGTTTAAAGTTTTTAACATAAAATTAAAACAAGAATAAATATGTCACTTCTTAAAGTAACATCCTTTTCTCAAAAAATTTCTCTTATAGACTGCATGATGCAAATACTAACATAGTTTAATTGAGAGCAAATTATAGTTACAATCAAAATTAATACAAACATCAGTTAATTAAAGTTAATGCAGGCATTTAGTTTGAAATCTTTTGAAAAACTAAAACTACAGACAAAAGAAGTAACATTTAGCAATGCTAAAACAGTGCCAAAGGTTTTGTGTGAATTTTTCTTTTGAACAAGTGTTTCTATGTAATTCACTCAACTATAAATTAAAAAAAAGTTGGTAGTTAACTGAAATCATTAGTGAGAACTTGATATAAATTAATAATATAGAGAGATTTATCCAAAGTCTTTTGTCAAACCTTTGCAGTCACTTCAACAACTTGCAATGTTGCAGGCCACTTTTTATCATGACCCCAGCTTTTTGTTTTACTCATTGACTTGGAAATTTCATATGGAATTTTTATAATTTTACCTTCTAGAACTTCATGTCTCATAAACTAAATTTAGAAAGAATTTCTGATATTTACCCCTGAATAAGTATTAAAGACATGTTTATGAATTCCAAAAATTTTAAAAATATGGTAAGGTGAATCTCTTTGGATTTAGTTTGAAAGCATTTTGATGCTCTGCATTGAAATTTGGAAAATCATGGGAAACAAATAGCTTTTAGACTGAGTATTGCATCCCCCAAGTATATAATGTATGTAACTTGAACTCTTGAAGGATGAATTTATGTATTCTATTCTTATGAGTATATAATTCCAAAATCATTAACAGTTTTGCACCCTGGTGATAAATTAACTCTATCAGAGTGCATCAAAGAATAGATACTTTATCTCAGCTTTGATTATTCAAGTGTGAACAACTCTGGTTTTGGAATTTTGAGAAGCATAACAAAATGGCAGAAAGTGAAATTCTAACTGTATTAGCAGTTAATCAGATAAGAGCTGAAGCCAACAACATATGCAATTAAGCATCTAGAAATTTCAATTTTATTATGTTTTTGAGTTTGAAAAGGATGATAATAATAATATGAGTGAAATAATTTTAAGACTAAAATAAAAAACAAAGAAAAAAAGAGTGCTGTTATTAATCGAACAGATATTCAAATTTGGCAGAAGTCATTTTTCCATTTATCTTTCTGGTTTTTGTTATCCATTCATTTTCTTTTGGCATACCCAAAAAGCAAGTCCAATCTTAGAAAGTGAAAAGTTTGGGGTAAGATTCTCCTAGTGTTACATTATTCTGTTGTTGCTTGTTAATGTTTTGGTACAAGTGAAGTGTCCAAAATCAGTAAAATGTTATCACTGAGATGAAATTTCCATAAACTTATGCAGACTTTGATATCTTCAAAGATTTCATATGTAAGTTTTACAAGAACTCAAAGAAACACTGGTTTAAGAGTTTCAAAGAGAAGCAACCAGTAGTCTTGTCTTTGCCATTGCATTGTTTGCCTAAAAGTGGTATTAATTAATGGTTTATAGAACTCTTGCTGTAACAAAATAGCACACTACCATTAATGATTCTTTGACTCTAAATCACATTGAACTGTTAGTGATGAAAGATAATACAATGCAGAAACAACATCAGTGATGATAATGTTGAGTAAGATGGGTGGACAAATTTCTCCAAAAATTTCAGAAATGACCTCCAAAATTATTGTAGGATATATGTTATACTACTATTTACCAATGTTTTCAAAAGCTCTAGCCACCTAGATTGTTCATATACAATGTCATACGTCCAAGATTTTGTAGCTTCTTTAACTCATAATTTGTCTGGTCATTGGTTGGATGCATTTGTGATGGAAGGTTGAATTAGACATGAGCTTTGGTCGCCAATATTAAAATGTAGGAAAGCTTAGAAAATGTCGGGTAGAAATGTTGGAAAACTCGTCAAGAAATATGATCAAATTATATATAAAAATGTAGGAAAGCTTAGAAAATGTTGGGTAGGAATAGTGGAGAACTTTTTCATAAGAGTAGTGTTAATTTGACACTCAATGCTCCGAATTACACCTTCTTTTAAGTGTTGGATTACTTATGTGATAGGGGTATTTTTGTGAAATAATAGGTATGAGATGAATGTAATTTGGAGCATTGGGTGTCAAATTAACACTACTATTTTCATAAATATGGTCAAACTAAATAATGGGTGTTTCTCCTTGCACCCTCAACAAATGGCTTCCTGCACCCCATCATTTTCGAAAAAGATGATTTTACCCTTTTAAAAATAACTTTTAGATTAGTTTTTTTCGAATATTTTTGGAATTTACTTTCCAAAACACATTCTATGAATTCCAGATTTACCATTCCAAAAATTAAAAAAATGTGTTTCAGAAAGGATATTCCATAATGATTTTTTATCTTCTAAATTTTCTATTCTGGAAACACAGAACCTTATTCCAGAAACACTTTTGTTTACGGAATCCCTATTTCAGAATCACCCAAAATTATTAAGGATAATTTTAGTATTTCAAAGAATGTAGGGTGCAGGAAGAAAATTGTAGGGGTGCAAGAAGAAATACCCAACTATAATGTGCATAGCTGCATACATACCTCAATTTTCCATGTTGATTTTATATACTTGAATTACACTTAAATTCTACTATTAGAAATTTTGTATTGTCTAAAAAAAATAATTAAATTATAGTACATACGCAAGCCTTAGCTTTCTTACCAATATTAGTTGGATTTGTGGGGTCATCTAATATCGGACCTCCCTCTATTTCTACTAATTTAGAAAAAGGAAAATAATAGATTAAATTGAATTTTATTAATTTTTACTTTCATTTTTTAATGAATTGACTAATGGATTTTTTGTCATTATAATTCAAAAATAAAATTTATTGAATCAATGTTGTTTGTCACCTCTACTTAAATTTATAGTTGAGAAACTAGAAATAATTCTGAAAATTATTTCAGTACCTTAAATTATTTCAGTACTTCAAATTTCAAAAGACTAAAAAGCATAATTAAGAAAAATATCACTTACGTTATTTTGATTTTACATTCGTGGTTGTAAACAGTGATAAAAACATTCAGTGCTTAATGTGATTCCATATGGATCAAGGAGGCACTACCATTCACATTGGCATTTAAGCACCAAATTGTGGAATTTATCTTACAGAATCAAATATAGTTTGATAATGTAACAAGGTTTGCTTAGTTACAACGATGTCAATCCCTTTGTTTGGTTTTCAGCTAGAAATTTACAAGCACCAGAAAGTAAAATGGAAAAAAAAAAATCATATCTGTTTTCCAATTGAACATGATTTTAAACTGAGTTTTAATATAACTTTACCTTGAAACTGAGTTTGGAATAGATGTAAAGAAAATTGTTTTCATATATGAGTTCACCTAAAGAACTCCATCTAAACTTAAATTTACACACTTTAATTCAAACAGTCTTGGTTATGTAACACCATCACTTTCCAAATTTTTTTTTTTTTTGCTTTAAGTGAAAGCTTCATGATCTCATTATTTAGTCATCAAAACAAGTTAGAGTTTTGGCACTGTTTTTTTCTATTGAACTCTCTCAAACACCCTTTACTATAATGAAAAATGATGAAAGGAACAAAAACCATTTCAGAAAATAGAATAAAAATGTGCCACAATGAGCATACCCCTTCTATGAAATTGTATGGGGGCAAATAGACGTGGCAGATTATATTAAGTTTAATAGTGAGGAAGTTAAAGGATGATGAGCTGTGAGTTCCATAGTGTGTGTATATATATGTACAATTGGAGATGTTTATGAAGTAAGATACAACTAAAGAATACCAGTAAAACAGCTTCATTCATTCCCTGGCAATGGCATATGAAATGTATATATACATGCAGGATAATGGATGAGTTGCATATCATCATGATTCATCAGGTTTTGGCTCCAAAATGACAGGGATCTTCTCCTTGTGATCACCTCTCAAAACCTCCACAATCACCTGAATATCAACATTATTAACCATTAAACTAGGAATATAAAGCAGGTTTAAATGGATACAAGTTTAGTCTCTCAATGCAAGTTTTTAGCACAGGGTGAGATGTTTTACATAGAGGCAATTTCACAGACCAAAAGTCAGAAAGACAAACCAAGACACATCAACACCAAGTTTAAAAACAGATTAAGAAAATAGATAGATGTTCATAGGATGGATTTGGCTTGGTTGTCCCTACTCAGCCTGAACTTTTTATAAGGTCATTTAATCTGAATTTGTTCTGAACAAGACTCAAGACTCAGCAATGTTTGGAACAGGACAGATGCAGAACTTTATGTTGACATAATACATCAGATTTTTAACATTATATGTAGGTAAATCATCAAATTAAAGTATGACCTTAAAAACTAAGGTATATTTTAAAACACACATATAAGTTTAATTTCTATGCTCTATTAATGTAAATATATTTTACTATCAGTCAATAAATTACTATCTAAGATAGTTATTATATAAGCTAACAAATTTAAGTTACACACATATAAGATAGTTATTATATAACAAATTTATCATACATAACAAGATGTGATTGATAACAGTATGAAGAACCTTTACAATGTAGTGCATTCTAATCAAATTCACAAAATATAATATCATATTTTGTAAAATGTTACGCTGAGAAGTATTATAACTAATATTTATTAAAAAGTATATTAAGAATATGTGCATCAAGCCAGGTTGGGATGACTAAAGTATAATCCAAACTCTTCCTTAAAACAACTTGATCTAATTTCTAAAATCTGAACCTGTTAAAATTAGCTTTGACTTGAGCTTGCTTAGTCAGATGGAACAGTCTTAAACAGCCATAAAACTAGATAACCCTTTTGTTCCATTCCTCCAAAATTTTCATTTTTCTGTTGATTATTACTATTGAGACAAACTTATGAGTTATTATGATACACAAGTTACAATGAAAGTTGTACAGACAAAAGCAAATAAGATATTTAATTTGACTCTTTCCAGAGTGCCCAAATATTAACAGGGTATATTATATACTACCTCCATGACAACAATTTAAGGGTTTCTTTACATAGATTAAGAATAACAATAAATATGCTGCCATGTCAACCGGATGCTTAAACACAAGATGAAGCTATTCGAAAATGTTCTTACATCCCTTTTTTTATTTGCTTTGGAAATCCAGGATTTAATAATAGTTTTGAAAACAATAGAGCAGTTGAATCAGCACCATACCTTTTCCCCCACTTTACACTGGTCAAGAATTCTGTACAAATCACTTCCATTAGTGACCTTCTTGTCATTCACAGATGTTATGATGTCACCTAAAATGAGTCTACCATAAGAGTCACGCTTTGTTGATTGCAAGCCCTGAAAAGTAGAAATTAGACAGGCTCCATTGAAAAATTGTAATTAAGTAAATTAAGATAAAGCAATACAACATTAGTTTTAATGTGAAAATGAAGCTTAAGACATGTTATTGGCATTAACATTTTTAGTGACCAAAGAGGCCAAGTTTATGTTAACAAGAAATCTATGCTACTAACTATTTGGTTCATCTAGCTGAAATTTCAAAATGATATATAAAATTAATATATGAACAAACTTACTGCTTTCCCAGCAGGACCATTGGCAGGAGCATCTAAGACCAGCACTCCACTTACACCCAACTGCTCCACAGACTGATCTGGAGCAAACTTAATCCCTAAAATAGGTCTTGTAACCTTCCCAAACTTCACCAATTGGTCAACAATACCATTTACCTAAATATATAGAACAACAAGCACATCAAGTTAGCAATTTTATTTAGAGGATCTCTATGTTTCCATCAAAAGTTGTCCCCTGAAGAAAGAATTAGATATATAAATTAAAACCAGGTCAAAGTAAGAACTCACAGTGTCCACTGGAATAGAAAATCCAACACCAGAGGACGCACCAGATGGAGAATATATGGCTGTATTTATCCCAATGAGGTTTCCAGAACTATCTAAGAGAGGCCCTCCACTGTTACCAGGATTAATTGCTGCATCTGTCTGTATAACATCTTGAATTGGACGACCAGTTGCAGCAGAACTAATTTCTCGCCTAAGTCCACTATTGAAGAGGTATGTATGTATTAGTGAAACGCAATCAACACAAAAGAAACATAAAAAAGAAAAAACAGAGTATCCAGATTTCAAGTTACTAAGTATCAGCATAATGATGTGAACTTTTGAAAAACAGTATTAACCTAAGGAATACCATGCTTAAAAGAGTAGATTTTGTATGAACTATGACACATCTTTATTCAGGAAAGGGATTAATGTCATCCCACTAGAAGAAAAAAAATTGATTTCTACAATAAGATTTTTCCACAAGTCCATTATAAAAGTTAATCATCCCAACAAATATTTATAGGAAAAGGAATGAATTAAGTACAACTAATCAAACTTTTTCATAAGTTAAAATCAACTTATGTGCACGTAAGCAACAGATGCAGTCACATTTTTTGGCACAATAATATCTTCCATTCATCTTCTCAGATGTTTCTAATTTGAAATTTGCAATACAGTGCATGTCATCATGAAAACTACCCCAGAAAGTGACATTGGGAACAAGAAAGCAACAGTTGCTACTTCTACACTCCTAAATATAAAATGTTTGATGGACAAATATATAATCTGACACAAGGAAAGGAAAAGGAATACCAAAGTAGAAACTGTTTTTTTTAGGTAATGAAAGTTACATCAAAATATTCACTCCACAGTTTTAAGTTTCATACCTGATAACCCCAGTTGTGAGTGTGTGATCTAGTCCAAACTGCAAGATAAGAATGAATGAGGAATCATATTCGCATATTCAAGAAGAGTCGAACGTATCAATCATCAACAAAAAAAATAGCAATTAAGCCATGAATACAGCTCCATGAAGCAGTTTGGCAGCAATTACAAGGTACCAACAATGACAATTTAGTAATTTTCTTTTTATCTTTTATAGAAAGATCTGTTTTGTTTTGAACTCACCCCTCTTTACACAATTGAATTGCGCATTCAAAAAAATATTTAACATGTGAAAACAGTAATATTTCTATATAGAGATATGCACGACAGAATAACTTAGATCTCCAATGCATTTTTAACATAAATGTTTGCATACACATTTACAACAGGAGCAGGAAATGCTGATTAAATAAGTATATACTTATGCAATCTACATGTTAGATTAAATTAGACAACTGTTAAAAATATGATTTAAACAAAATCTCCTCGATTAGCTAAAGCTCATCATTTCTTTATACTGGAAAAATCATAGATAATGAATATATATAACACAAATGCATTGATCAGTATGAACATCTCACCGGGTTCCCAATAGCATAAACCTTCTGACCAACAAGCAAGTCAGCAGAGACCCCAATAGGTATAGGCCTGAGCTTGTCTTTTGGTGCCTCAACATGCAGCACAGCAACATCCTTGTCTTGGTCAAAACCAACAACTTTGGCATCATAAGTTGACTGGTCAGCTAGAGTGACCCTGCACATAACTAGCATCTCTTTGAATAGGAGTAATCTAATCACTTCACTGAAGTCATCCCAACACATACATCAATCTACCACCAAACTTTCTATTGATTGAATTCACTTCTTAATGCCAGGAAAAGTTGCCATGCAAACACAGCCATACATGCTGAAGGAGGTGCAAATGTGCAAAGTAACACATAATTATAACCTCGCTTTTGTTTCAATACAAGGCTACTTATACACCCTCTGTCCTAGATTATAACACATTGTTTTGAAATTCCTTTGTCCTTTTCTAATTATCCCTTTTTTTTACCAAAATATCCTTAATTATTCTATTTCATAAATAAAGAATAAATTCTATGAATTGTCTCTATCTCTCTTATGAAGATAGGAGAATTGGAGGGCTAAGTTTTAAAATTTAAAGCTTCACTACTATTATTGTCTCTCAACTCAATCCATTAATTGTTTAAGGGAAAGTTTGAAAAAACTTTACAATTACTGCAAACTTAACGTTACTAACTAAATTAACCAACTTTCTTAATAAGTGTAAATTAGTCATCAAAATTTTATATTTAGGGATTGTAGGAGTATAATTCATTTAGCAATAGATATGTCACATTGCACATAATATAAAATATTTGGCTGCATAACTAAAAAGTTCCCATTTGTCAGCATAATACCACTCAAAGGTCAAAACCAGACATGTTCCAATCTCTGACTAGAAGCGGCAAAAAATAAAAAGTACAAGTTTGAGAAACTGGATCAAAAGATTCCAAAAGTAAAAATTAATTAAAATACACTGATAGGATAAAAAAGAATTCCCATATATATAAGATTGTTGCCTTTTGTAATAATTATTTTAAAAATCATATCTAGAATGACTTTTTAATGGCTAACAGTGTAAAGAAAATAATTTCGTTAGATAGCACGGACATTGATACGACACAAATGGAGATATGTATATCTAAAATGTTAGACATGAATCTATATATTATATATTTATAAATTATATAAATTGACAATACAAATTTATATGCACAAGTATGTTTCAATTTTTTTTTAACAGAAAAATGTTTTTCATGACTGTATTTCAGTACCTTAAATTTTTTTTTTTAACAGAAATATGTTCCTTATTTTAATAATCATAATAAAATTTATACAATAAATTTAAATTTTTAGAAAATTAATGTGTCCTACAAATGTCGGTGGGTGTCTGATATGTGTGTTCAATACGGACATGTCATTTAAGAGAAGTGTCCGAGCTTCATAGATACACAGTCATTAGTCATTGTATAATTTAATCATTAGTCATTGTATAATTTATTCTTGCTCATTCATGCAATTACAAATTCTCATATATAGTAAGATTATTTAATTACTTTAAAGACCATATTTAGGATGATTCCTATTCAGTTAAAACTGTAAAAACGAATACATTGACAATACATACATAAAAAAAACTCTCATATTGAGTAAAGGTTACTATTTCCCTGTTATCCAAATACAAATTCTCAAATATAGTAAAATTGCTTAACACTCTAAATACCATTACTATGACGGTTTCTCATTGGTTGAAACTGCAAAAATCTATACATTGACAACACATAAAAAAACACAAAATTAACAAAAGAAAAAGAATACTGACTTGAGATCAGAGGCACCACGAATAACGTGATAATTGGTCACAATATTACCCTCCTTATCCCAAACAAAGCCAGACCCGGATCCCTGGGGAACCTCCAAGACGTCCAGGGTGAACGCATCCTGCCTAAACACAACACCCCACGTTGAGAAACTCAAAGAGAAAGCAAAAGGGTCAACGAAAAACCATTCAGAAACAAATTTTGAAGATGATGGATGAAAGGGGTAGCTACTTGACAGCAAGGTTGGTTATGTAGACAACAGAGGGAGTGTTCTCTTGGAAGAGGCGAACGGTGGCGAGCTCGTCGGACTGGAGCTTCCGCGGCGAGGTGACGACGAAGGCGGCGGCGGAGTCGGCGTTGGAGACGAGGAGAGTGAAGGAGAGGGCGAGGGAAGTACAGAGAAGGAGAAGAGATTTGGGAATGGAGAGTTTGGGCAAAAGGGGTATTGGGAGTTTTGGTGATGGGAGACGAAGGAGGAAGAGGGTGGGAGCGTGGAGATGAAGGGATTTGGAGAATTGAATTGTGGTGGTGGGTTTGATGGTTGAAGAACGAAAGAGTGAAGAAGAAGGAGAGTGGAAGCGCGTGGAAATGAGTGAACAAGTGGCCATGGATTTTGGTTGGATCAGTTGTTGGAGTCTGCTGTGGTGTTTACAGTGTGTGTGATGCAGCTTCAGTTAAATAATAATATTATTCTTATTTATTTAACTAAATATTTTGGATCAATTATGAAATTTGTTTTAAAAAAGAAAACATCTTTTCAAAATTAAGATTAATTTTGAAATAAATTACTCTTGTTTCACATTTTGTTATTATTTATGTAGCACGATACGGACATAGAAATACGTATTATCTTTAAAATGTAGATACAAGAACACGTATCTATATATTATAAATTGACAATAAAGATTATTTATGTATATGTTTTAGTTTTTTTAGCAGATGTTTTTAATGACTAGTTCAAAAAGATTTTTTTCTTATTTTTATAATCATAATAAAAATTTATATAATAAGTTTGAGTTTTTAGAAAATTAATGTATTTCTTTTTTAAAAAATTGTATTAGAACTATACTAGAATTGTTAGAAATCCAACAATTATTTTTTGAATTGAGTTAGCACTTTACAGATACGTGTTCTACGAATGTTGTATAAGTGTTGTGCATGCAAATTAGTGAGATAACCTTGGTAACATACCTCTAATGCAATTCATGTTATGTGGACCAAACTGAGTATTTCTAACATGTTATCAGGTGATTCATCCTCTGAGTTGTCTATTTAATAAGAAATTGATGTTATTTTGAATTGTTTCAAAGAAGTTGACGGAAAAGTAACAATTAAGACCAAGTTACGTGAAATAGCATACCCAAACATTACACCAATGTGTGCACCAGTGGATAAAGTGAACAATCAAAGGATCTAAAAAAAGTCGAGCAAATAGATTCATAAGATCTACAAAACTTAACCCCTCATATTTTTAGCATGTTGATGTCATTCATTCAATACATGATAATTTTTCTACATGGAAGTTAAGCAAGGAGAGGGAAAAAATGACAACCCCTTAGGATTAAAGGAATTCCAATTTGTGACCAGTTTCACTCTAGTACTCGTCCTCATATACATGATGTCATTTATTGATGGTCATTGTGGTTATTAATCTATAACTGCATTGTTGGGAATGAGGGAACATTCATGGCCACTTGTTAGAAAAGATTTGCTTAAAGAATTTGGACAATGGTGTGATATGTTAAGTTGGTGGGTAGTTAAGGATGAGTAAATCAACTAAAGATTTCATTATTGATAAATGGAATGTCAATTGTAAGTTATAACATACGTTACACACTTTTTCTAACTTCTATACTAAAATAATAATTCTCTCACTCACATTCATTCTCGCATGCTAGTTTAAACAAATGGATAATTGTGTATGATGTGGGATACGTTGTTTTAATACACTAAAACAAAATATCACGATATTTTCATTACGGAGTAAGCCTCCCATGGATGTCCGTCTGCATTGAGAAATGTGTATAGGACATGTGCACAATTCACATTTTGTTATTTTTCTAATGTGTGTGGTCGTGTTTTATATTTGTATTCTCAACTACTTACCAATTACATTATACGTCGAAAACTAATGCAAGGAAAATTGCATACTACAATCTACATATTATATGCGGAGACTAAATTATAATCTTCATATTATGTTTGTAGGATGTAAGTGTTTATCCAAATACTAAAAATTATATGCATATATATAGTCTTGCAACCAATTAGTTTTATTCATGTAAATTATTTATTTGATTCATATATATACTTTATTCATACATGCGATTAACTCTGTAAATGCATCTCCATTTACGTTCATTATTCATAAACTCTTTTTTTCATATAACGCATATATAATTTAGTATGTATTTCTAGATTGTAGAAATCAGTATGTATTTTTAGATTCTAAAATAGACAATTTAAAATACATTAATACATTCTAGAAGATATTTTCAATTTTAAAAAAAGCATATCGAATTGTGCAACAAAATGTATTAATACACTTTAGATTGTACATTTTAGAAAGTATTTTATGGATATTAAAATACCGTCTAATCCGAAATATATTTTTTCAAGGATAGGTTTGTCATTTCACACCCTCATGGGAGTGCAAGTTTAAAAGCATGGGTGTATAGAATGCAATGCCCGAAAAGGTATTTCCAACTTATAAGGGTGTGCGAAGAGTAAAAATGGGATTGCAAAATGAAAGGTCCTCATTCTTAAGGCAACCCATTTGAATAACGGTTCCTTTATCAACGTGGCAATCACAGACAATTTATATCTTAAACCAACACAGTTTTTGCTTATGGAATGTGAAACTTTCATTCTAGATTAAACATTACATGACAAAAGGTGAGGGTTGATATGTTTGGGATGCATGCATGAAAAGAGGCCCAAAGTAGAACAGAAGCAAGATGTATCATAAAAAATTTAGCATTTGGTAAATATTCTAGTTAATGATTGGATGCACTGTCCTACACTCAGTTCTTATGAAAGCAATTTCATTGGCCACTCCTAAATAAGAATGGTGTCATTAGCCACAAGAGAAAAAAATAAAGCTAACAAGAAATTACAAAATTTTATCAAAAGGTCGTAATTCTCTAGGTAAGACATCAAAATGTCCAGCGTCTACGTCAGATTGAAACATAGGTCGCTTTCCTGTTTCCCAGACAATGCCCTCTGCTAAGTGCTCCTTGCTTGGCGTGAGCATTACAAAATTGGGATCAGCTCTTTGATAACTGCAAACAAGCAAGCAAAAGTGAACATGCAAGATACAAGTTTTGAAAGAGTACGTTGATTCCATGCACTAGCTCAATATAAAAAAAGAAAGGCAAAGCTGAATGGTACAAAAATATTTTAACAGGAAGCAGCATAGGCATGGTACTATTCATTTATATAAGCATATAATTTACTCAATCAAGAAATAAAAGCTCTATATATGAAACGAACCTGGCTTCTCTTAGATTCTCACTTTGGATGCCAAATCCGTATTGCATTTTACCATCAGCACGATCTCTAGTGGCTACAGAATAACAGGACATTCTCAGCACTTCAAACCAAGTACTAGCATTATCGATCATACTTTCTTTAGAATCAACCCCCAAAACCCACTCTCCAAGAAAAAAAAGGGCTGAAAGAAACTCCATTCCTTGACAGAGATACTAATTTTAATCTTGATAACCAGTTACATTTAAATTTAATTAAATCTTTTAAGTACCACATATAATCAGATTTTACTTGCTGAAATTTTTTGCAGAATGAGAAATTGATAACTGTATAACATCAACGATCGTGGAACATTTGTCATGTCTACCACCTCCCACAGAAATTGATGAACTATTAATGAGGTAGGTAGCAACTAGAGCTGTCAAAATGGGTCCAACCCAACGGGTAGGTCTATGATTCAGGTCAAGTCAAACTTCAAAAAACAGTGGACTAAATAAAAAGAGACCTTTTCTAGCATGATCCATTCTGCCTGATGCCTTTTGGACAATGATTTTTTTTGTATGGACAAGTTGTTATTTATTTTTAATTTTCAATTATGCCAAAATTGGCCCGTATGCCTAACATAGGTCAGGATTGACCAAAAATTATGGCTCATTTTAAAATATAGGTAAGGCTAAGTTGTAAATTTTTTTAACTTGCCCCTAGAGCCAGGCCAGGTTAGGTCCGGCAGCCCATTTTGACAGCCCTAGATAGCAAATACCTAAAAAATGATATGAGAAAGTCATCTACATAATAATACGCCACATCAACAAATTTTGCAGGGGGGAACATGCCATCTAATGAACCCGATACTTAACCTTCGGCAGGAACTGAAGTAGGACTATAACTTTCAGTGACCAAAACAAAAAACAGAATCATCATATAAAACTGAAGTATTATGCTATATATAGGTGTCGACCCTTGATCATCATATCATGCCTAAATAGTTGTTGACCTCGTAATACACACATGCTAAACAAGTCCCGGTAGCACTAAAGAAAGGAACAGGGGATAAAGAACTAAAGCAAGATTGAGTAGAAAAATCACTCTAGACACCTGAAATACTGATAGTGAAAGAAGGTTTCCACCATGACTTGAATGCAAGTGCCATGGATGAGCTACGAGGTCCAGCCTTTGCCTGAAAAGATGAGAAATAATTGACATAGATGCATCATATATAATCTATATAAATCTACATAACATTGCATCGACTTTCTACCTTCAGCAAGAAGTTTTTATTAGCCTGCCAGGATGCACCTATTTGAAAGGTGGAGTCTGAGATATTGTTTGCTGCTATGGCGTCATCAACACTGACACAGAAAATTAGATTGTACCACATTGGTCCGACTGCAATAAGTTTGAATACATCTGTTTAGAACTAAAAAGAATACCTTGTTAGTAACTCAAACCCAAAGTCAATATAGTTTGTAATTCCAACAACGGAATTCTCTTCAAGGGGGTTCTTCACCTGTTCAAGTCAAGTTTATGACTTTTCAGTATAATATATATTCTGATTCAACAAGAAATTATATCTGCCAGTTTACTACAACTAAAAAAAAAAAAAAAACTGGATAGTAAGGGTAAATTTTAACAAGAATAAGTAAGTAATAATGGAATTCTATCAGCATTATGGTGTCTAAACCCAAGGAAAACGTATCCAAAATATCAATAAAAATAGGCCCAGGTCTTGAATAAACAGGCTTCTAATTCAAAAAAACTTTTCATGCAGTGACCTCAACTCAATCTAACAGTTCAGTCTTGCAAACTAGTAAATAAAAAGAGAAATCAATTACATTTACGGCACTAAAAAAACTCAGATACATGTAAAGCTTTCTTAGGAAACCAAGGAAAACACATTAGTATGTAATTTAATTTTAAGAGATGCGACTAAGTACCATTAATCTAGAGATCACTGTATTTGCAATAGTGAAAAATGAGATACTAATATGAAGACAAAAAACCACTCAGGAGACAATGGAATGAAAGAGAGCACAGACAGAAGAACATACCCGTCTTTGAACAACCATGTGTTGATAGAATGAGGCAATAAACTGCAGATTATTTAGACTTTGAAATTTCAGTAAAATGCTTCTCAGAATATTAATCAGAAAACTACACAAATCATAGGTTAGGGCAGACAAATGCCGAGATGCATTTATATCAGCGGTTTAGAACAAAATTTAAGACTGATACTAAATTTCTAATGATTTGGGAAATTTTTAAACAACATCAATTTCTTACAATTCACAAAACTTTCCATTTTAATAACATGTCATATACCAACTAATGAATTATCATAAGAATTAATTAAATGCAAAATTTTAACCAATTTATGAATGTGGACAAACCTGAGAGCTTTTGACAAGCTCAAGATTGAAATTGAAGGATGGACACAATGGGCTGCCTGATCCAACACCATAGCCCAAAGCACAACTCCAGTTCATTAAATTTGAAAGCTTGGCACTTCGTTCTAAAAAAGAACACGGGTTAGTATGAACATACTCATTTCCTTATGTATTTAAGTGAATACAAGTTAGATAAATATGTTTCTAGAGTTCAGGATTTTGTGATTGTTTGGGTTCATCAATAAAAACCAAATTACTAAACTAAAAATTAATAAAGCATGAATTCAAGTTCTCCAATACTTTTACAAATGCAGGAAAGAAAAAAGAGAAATTGATAGAAAAAAAGCAAAGGATGCAAACAATTTTATTGAAAGCCTAACAAAAGGTGAAAGAATATTCATTTGCAAGTTTCTCTTTCATAAAAATGTCTAATGGTTCAAGTGAATCCTTCCATCCTTATTCTCCATATTTATGTAATTGATCCCCTTCAACTAACTAACCACTCTAACTTCCCCTAACTGCTGTTGTTCTACTGTGACCAACTCTAACCGCTTAGGTTTTTTTCACTCTGTCCATTGCTCCACCTTTCATGGATGTAGTTGTAGCTTTACATGCATGTGCAAATACACATACACTTGGAGCTAAACACATGACTCAGGTATTATTGCACAGGTTCCATTCTAAAATCTAAATATAATATGAAAACACTCAACATTAATAAATTAATACTGACTAAAAGATTGATGCAATAATTTCACCTTTCTGGTAAGATTTCCCCCTTGGCCTATCATTTACTTATAAAATACAAAAGCAAACATCTTTAGGCCAATATATTCAATGAAATTCAAGTTCAAAACAGCATATGACAATAACGACCAGAAAGATAACCAAAGTTCAATATCCATGCCATAGAGAAACCAAAAAAATTAAAAATTACTTTAAAAATCCAGTGATGTAATTTTAATAAGAAAAAATCAACACCTAAAGAAATATTTCTAAAGGAATAATTCTTACTTTGTGGTTCAAACTGCACACCCGCAGTCACCCTTCCCATCTTGCTTACCAACCATGCACTTTTTGGTATTTCGTCTTTCACTGCAATGGATGATAATAACACACCAAAGTTTATTTTTATTATTTCTCTAAGTGATCATAAATCAGTATTTGCAAAATCTATAACAAAATGTAAAATTTAGTGATTATGGACAAAACAATTAAAACTTCAAATGCCCGACGAAAAGGCACTACTTATGTATAAATCTCCTATATTTCTTACCGACAAAGTTTAGCAAGAATATTTACTACTTATATAATAAATAAGGTGAATGCTAACCAATCTAATTAGTTAAGGATATCAAAAGTGGAAAGTTTTCATTACCCTGCTTTCCTATAAAAACTGTTTCTTATTGATTCCTTAATTAGTTTTTATTTAAAGCACTGGTTAACAAGATCCTAATTAAAAACATGTTTAGAAAAACATAAGATGTTGATCAGCTTTTGAAAAAAGAGAAAGGAAAAAAAATCAATTTTATTATTGTTCTTAGAAGCTAGAAAGAGTAGCTTATTACAAAAAGAATCTCAAAAAGAATTATATCATAAAAGCACTTTTATTCAAAACTTATTCATTCGCACCCTAAATATGCTCAAAGCTCATTTGCAAAAAAGTAAGGAACTTACTGGCAAAGGGCACAAGTGTGACTCCAAAGGATAGATTTCCAGATCCATATCTCAATCCCATCAGGCCATAATCTTGGGGGCTTTCTCTGTAGAATTGATTAACTTTGTCAACACTGTATATTGCAATCCATGGATGATGTGCATGCTACAGTAACATCCTAAGTACCTAACACATATTTCTGCCCCCATCATCAAACAAAACACACCTTTTCTTCAACAGTAAAGGGAACACTCCAAAAGCCCCAAATCCATATTTGGGATAGTAAGCACACGATCTCATCTGCAAAATCCTGAATATACAGACCACACACAATATTCACAATTCCAAATAGATGCATTGTGCATTTTAGGATCAAGGACGCCAAGGAAAGAGAAGGGAGTGTAAATTTATTTAAAAGAAAAAACTAAAGAGAGTTATACAGAACAAGGAATGCTAGTAAAACTTTTAATACATGCTCTATTACATGGTAGATTTCATGTTAACCCCACCAAATAACCTTGATCCACACCCTATTTAGTGGGACCCATATTTCATTCACCTGATAATAAGAGAGTGCCCAGAAGAATAAATACTAACATTTCTACATATGGTATTCATATACATAAACATGAATAAGGAATGATTGGAAGGCTTTATTATAAGATAGTTGTAGTTCTTTAAACAAATTTAAATATTATTCTACAATGAAAAAAGGTTTCACCTCAGTACCCGATGCTGACTTTATGTGTTGACCTTCATTGTGTTGTGCTATTAGTTACAGAGGTGAATCCCATATTCTCATTGGAAAGCAATGCCAAAAATAAATTAACCAACTGAATCTGAGTACTGACCTTCAGTATAAATATTTTTCTTATTCCTTTCATTCTTAAAAACTCAGTCTCATGTTTGAAGTGAAAAAACAAATTTGTTTTACTTCAATTTCCCAAACATACCCTCAGGATTCGTTCAAGTTAGAGTTACTTACGGATCAGATGTGGATACATAAAGGTCCATAAATGTATGAGGATCGTTAACATCACTGCACCCAACAAAAAACACAAAAACAATTCAAGTTACTCAACAAATTGCAGAACAAGAACAAAGACGACAACAAAAATCCAAACAAACAAGGTTATAAAAATGGTCCCAAAAACGCAATTCAGCCACAACAGCAAGGTTTTTAAAGTGCCATCAATGTAATTCTTATAAGGTAGATTTCAATCCTACAAAACCAGCTTGTAAGATGAGAATTACCTATCACTAGTCAATATAAAACTTCCAACACATTCTTTATGTCATGGATGGGACATCTTGTAGTTTGCAGAGATAGTATCATAATTTATTCTAATGAAGTTTATTAGATGTATGTATTAGTCCTATGCTCGATTGTCCAATCTTTAGCACACGAAATATGTTTAAATCTCATATTTATAGATAATATGATTACAATAATACACACATACATTTGTGTGGATAATTAACCGAGTTAAAACTTATATCCAAATTCTACAAGTAATTATAGTGACATCAGTTGCATTTATTCACAATATTAAGGAACGCCATAAAACCACATTTGCTTGCTGTTTCCCACAGTATAAAGGAATGTAACAAAACTGCGACTGTGACAATAATTTAAAACCATACAAACAATAGAGAAGAAAACCTTTGCCAGCGAAACAAAGCATCTCCCATGATGCTGTCGTTGTTGGGCTTACGATCGAGAGGACCTGAAACCTAAACATATCACAGCAATAGTTAATAAACAAGTGCTTTGTTCAGTTTCCGTATCACGCAAGTTTCTGAATCTAAAGAGAGATGAGAGAGAGAGGAGAAGTTACAGTAGCTATGAGATCGACGTGAGGATCGTCGATTGGCTTGAGCATTATTCGCGTGGTGAAGTGCCTGGCCTGGTGGAAATAGTCTTGGAAGAGCGAGGCGAGAGCCATCTTGCCAAAAGTGACATCGTAGGCGGAGTGAAGCATGCGGTTGCGCGCGGAGATGGGAGGGAAATCGAAGAGCGGAGGCACCAGCACAACCGGCGGCGGCGGCGCGGCTTCTCTGGAGAACAACCACTTCCACATCGTGGCTCTAGGGTTTCGATTTGAGGAGCGAAGGAGTGAGTGTGGTGGAGTGAAAGAAACTCAACGAACAGAAGAAGGAGAAGAATGAGAAGTAGGTTCTCTACGAAGGGTGTCGTTGCGAATCGGTGTAAGCGCGCGCCATTTTCGCACCACCGCGACTGCAGTGACCCTGACGGTTTCAACTTCGAAAGTGCATTTACCATATTACCCCTACGGTTTTTTTGTTTGTTTTTCTTTTAATTTTTGGTGAAACGAATACCAGGCTACTGGGCTCATCAATTAGGAGAAAAGTTGGGTTGGGCTCTTGAAAGGCCCATTTAATCGTGTCCCAATTTAGGAAATTTCTTCCTGCACCTCCATAAGCCGTGAAATAACAACTTTGCGTTTTTCTTCATTTTTTTCATCTACACTCTTATTCCCCTTTTTCTCGTTTCTAGAATTCCAAACTTTAAAATTAAGAATGTATTTATTGGGTTCGAAATGCAAAATTCTGAACTTCTGAATTCTAAAATTTTTTAATTATGAATTTTAGAGTTTATAGTATATTTTCAAACCCATAAAAATATTTTTCAAATTTCAAAATTTGAAATGTATAAATACATTTTGAATTCTAAAATTTGGAATACAGAATTTTAGAGTTATGAAGTTGTATGAATTATATAATTTCAAAATAAATAAATAAAAATTGTACCTTTTTTTCTAGAGTGATTTTGGAATTGAGAGATTTGTGGAGGTGCAAGAGAAAAATTATGGAGGTTGAGGAAGAAATTGCCCCAATTGAATGTACACTATGAAGAACAAAAATCGAGCATTGTTTTTTGTACCCCGACATTTCTTTATGCACCCTGTAAAAATGAAAATCCCTACTAAATATTTATTGTCATTCTTTATGTTTATAAAATAATAACTATATTTATTTTTTTCAAATACTCATTACACTTGGAGAGAAATTATTGGCTATTATCTCTTGTATTATTTTTTTATTATTATTGTAAATGTATGTTATGACTCAAATTTATCTCATGGATTAAACTATATTATTTTCCCAATATATATCATATATGTATATAATAAATGTTCATAAATAAATTTAAATCTTTTTATAGATGGACTTTAATGTATACTTTTATGGTAATTTAGTTTAATGATCAAGACGATGAATTGTCATTTCATCTCAATCTATATTTAGGGATTGGTAAAAAAAAAAAAAATTTATAACATTTGAATGATGACTTATTGTATTTATGATGATTGTATTATATATTTGATCATATCTCCTAGATATGATTATACATTAGTGTTAGGATTTCATGTGTGATTGTTTTAAGATTTTGAGTTGAAAGTGATATTTTAACTTTTTTTTTTTTTAGAATACCACTTATGAACCATTTATGTGGAATCTCTCCCATGTTTTTCCACGAAAAAAATCCAACAATTAATATAAAATATCTATAATTTTGTTGAAAATTAATTTTATTATGAAGAATCTAATACCATATTAATAAAGCACGTGTATTTCAATCACATTCTTTCTATATATGATATTCAACCCTAACTAGGACCATTTTCAACAACACTTTTTTTTGGTATATGTGGTGATTGGTGAGGTTCCAATAAATGGTGGCCAAGTTGCCAAATTCCATTTGTCTTCTTCATGAGTGTCACCATTGAAAAAGAACACAATGTTTCTTTCACTATCGAATACAATTCCCTTTTTTTTCCCAAATTCCTATTCTAATGGGTAGTGCTCACTTTTTCATCAAAAAGAGTTATTATAAATGCTCTTTCTCAACTCCAAAGGTCAACCAAATATAGTACATTAATAAAGTTTTGTATATATAATTTTACTTTAATGAATCAATTCAAACAAAGTGTTAAAACTATATTTTCTAACACTTTTAATTTTTATAAATTATCATATAATTTTGTTATAAATATTACTTTTTGTTTAGTAAAATTTCACTCATGGCCTTTGATTAAATTTGATATAATTAGTTGAGTATCTAATTTGCATATATTTTATAGGCAAATTCATCCGTTTCTTAAAGTTTTTTTATTCATCGAATTCTCTTGAATGAGAATTTAAAAGAAGTAAAATATAAACTAAATAAATAGTCTATATATTGATAATTATTACCATCCATCACACGCTTTTTGATAAATTTCTTAATTTTATGATAACTACTTTCAAATTTAAACCTATTTAAGTTTTGACTTATTGACAATACAGTTATTTTTAACACACGTAAAAGTTAAATTATATAACTTTCTTTTATGTTTTTTAAAACTAAAAACAAATACACATAATATTGCAAAAGGGACCTATCTAATTTTGATTGGCTTGAATGAAATTGAGATATAAATTTCTATATAAAAAATAAGCTTAAATTATTTAAATATTATTATTATTATGTAATTTTGTTATCTTTTTATATTTTATCATCATGTTTTTGTTTTTAATTTTACACATTTTGAAATCCGTTGATTGTGAAACAGCACATCACTTTATCATGTTCTGAAAAAATATGATAAAATTCATATAATAAGAATAACTATGAGATAAATATATCATTAAAAAGTATTAAATCACCAGTTAATTACCTAATATCAGTTTTTGATAAACTAAGTATGAATAATCCATAAATAATAATGAACTTTATTTTTCATCATATTGGACTCGGGTATTATTTTCTTAGATATTATAAACTTGACTTAAATAGCAGGTTTCTATATATAAGTGATTTTTTGTTTTGAATATCTAATATTTTATAAAAAAATTAGGTATCCAATAAACTATTAAGTTTTTGGTTGAAGTTCAAAATAATATTTATTTATATTTTATTTTTATTATTATATGGACTCTTTTAATTTATTCAAAATATTTTTAGAATTTTTTTCACTTTGTAGTTTATTATAACAAATGTTTGGCATCATATTATAACTTATATTCTATATGTAATTAATATAGTTAATCCAAGAGAGAGGGAACTCTTATTTAATTCTGTAATTGTTTAATGTCTACATGGAATTTAATGAATAAAAAAATAGAAAAAGTTAAAAGAAACAAAAAAAAAAAGGACCACAAAGTGAGGACTCATTTATTTATTCTATATTTTTATTCTTCAGTTAAGGAAAAACTCAGATTCTAGAAGTACTTTGAGTTTGTTTTGTGTATATTTATTTCTTATTTTCTGCAAAACAACACCACCCAGATTGTACTTTTCCTGTTTTCTTCTGTCTCTAACAAGGTACACTGATATGCTATGACTCTAAGTTAACAGTTAAATTTCACTATGATCACGAAAACGTGAACACTAGCTGCTGTGTTATCTTTGGTTTTCTCCCTCTTTGTCTTGTTTGTCAAATAAACAATTTCTTATCCCAAAGGTTGTGTTTTTTTGTGTGTTCTTTTGGTGGGATCATTTGTTTTTTTGTGTGCTGCTAACCCATTTCTCTCTTTTAGCCTCGCCCTCCAACCTTGTATGAAAAATTTGTTCTTGGTTGTTTCTGAAATCTGAATTTGTCTTACTCTGTTGGAAGTTCTGTGTCATATTTAACTTTTTTCCTGACTCCTACCATCTGGGGTGAGGGAAAGAAAGAGGGGACTTCTAGTTTGTTTTTTGAGTGGATTTTCCACATTTTACATTATTTTTAATCGTTTATTTACTATGTAAGGGTTTGCATGTGCTAAGGTTAGAATTTGGTTCTGCATGTATATCTCGTGGTTGCTAATAAATTTGAAGCATGATCAGTTTTTACATTGAGTTAGAATGTTAAAGATGGTGCTGTTTTATGCCTTTGTTAACTTTGTTCTGTAGTGTCGATGTTTTTTACCAACTGTTGCTAATTTATACTGTTTCATCATCTGATCACATTTTCCTCTCTCAAAGGAAAGTGTTCATTCTGTACTGATTAGTGCAGCAAATGTGTTTAACACCTAAAGTGAAGAGTGAAGACTTTGATGTTTGTAGTTTTCTTTAATTTTATATCTTTCTGATTTTCATATGCAGTCGCCTACTTGTATTGCAATGGCGACTTGGATACCTGCTGGAAGTGGCACACTGCAATTTAGAGTGACAAACTGCAAGGGACACAGTTGTAGAAGGACTGCTTTGGTTTCTGATGCCCCAATCGCGAGATTCTTACGAAAAGATCTTTCATGGTAAAGATTTTATTAATCCAGTATTTGTATTAATAATTTTTGAAGTCTAAAAATACAGTTCCTGTTTGCTTCTCTAGTGCTAATTGTTGGATGAAGTTTTATTTGTTAACATATCATGGTACAATTTTATAATGTTTACTTTTTGTTTTTCTCAAGGTATGTTTAGAAGATTTTGATCCAGGAATCATACTAGTAGTGTTGTCGTGTGATTGAATACCTAAACAGAAACACTTATGTTATTTGACAGAGTCTAAATTTGTTTTTGATGAAATTTTACCTGTTTGGACAAGATCATTTGATCAAGTTATCATCACGTTTTGTACTTTGTAGCACTTGCACATTTTTACTTAAATGTTTGAAGCCAAAAGTTGTGGGAGCTGGCTAGAAACCTCTCTATCAGTAAAGAAAAGAGTTGTACTAGTATATACATTAATTAGCTATTTATACTTAACTGTTTTGAAGTAGCCTCTGGAAGTTTGTTCATGAAGACTCAATAAAAATTAATGTTCACTTTCTGCTTCATTCTTAGCTGAATTAATGATTTTCCATTGTTTTGGGGTGAAAAATTTTAGGTCTAAAGCAGTATCCAAACACGTTTGTGCATTTTCTGCACCTCCACTTCAAAAGAATCAGAAACTCTTCAAAATCGTTTCCTCTTGCAAGATAGATAGTCTCACACAGTGCTTTGACTTTTCCATTATTGGGAGTGGGATTGCTGGTCTCCGCTATGCGCTTGAAGTTGCAAAATATGGATCTGTTGCAGTGATAACCAAGGCTGAGTCTCACGAATGCAATACTAATTATGCTCAAGGTGGTGTTAGTGCTGTGCTAGGCCCTTCAGATTCTGTGGAGAGTCACATGAAGGACACCATTGTAGCTGGGGCATATCTTTGTGATGAGGAAAGCGTCCGAGTATGTTCTGGTCCTATTAAGTTTACATTGTGAATCATTCTTACAACCTGATCTGTGTCGTGGTTGGTTGAACATTAAGCCAATTACATCTGAAATTCTGAATAGGCTTTAAGGAGAACGGTTCTTATAAGTTGTTTTGTGAACTGAATTTTTTGTTTTTCCCTAGTATATTTCCATTTGCTGACAGTGATTGTTCTGTACTAACAAAATTACACAATCTGGGCATTTCCAATTTAAATTTGAACTGCAATCAATTTACTTGGTTCTTTTTTAGCAATTGCTAAGCACTGAATTCTAGTGATTCCTTAAGTTATGTAACTAATCAAGATTCTGCTTGATTTCCTGGGATTTGAACATGTAAGAATTGTCATGTTTAGGTGTTCGATAATGAATTACTATGTTCTATGACTACTGTATTGAACAATTTATTAACTTTGAATCTCTCTTCTAGGTTGTCTGTACTGAAGGACCTGAAAGAGTCAGAGAATTAATTGCTATGGGTGCATCATTTGACCATGGGGAAGATGGTAACTTGCATCTTATGAGGGAGGGAGGTCATTCACATCATAGAATTGTTCATGCTGCTGATATGACTGGAAAGGAGATTGAACGTGCTCTACTGAAGGCAGTTATCAACAATCCTAATATTTTTGTGTTTGAACACCATTTTGCTATTGATCTTCTTACTTGTCAGGTTTGTTATTTCTGGGATTATATCATCTTTCCTTACATTAAATGTTTTGTATCATTTGAAAATTTAAAATTTTAGGGGGTTTTGTTCTTATGAAATTTTCATATCCAATTTTGATATTTAGAGAATTTTGAATGTTTTGATGTCTTCACTGACTAAAACATTCCACTGGTGCTGCTGCAGGATGAATCTGACATAATTTGTCTTGGTGTTGACACGCTGAACACTAAAACCCTAGAGGTGGGAACAGCAGTTATATGTGATCTTTTGAGAATAAAATCACTGCCATCAATGAATATGTTTTCTAAGATTTCATTTTTTTAGCTTCTAGGTGATAAGATTTCTTTCAAAGGCGACTTTACTTGCATCTGGTGGAGCAGGGCATATTTATCCCAAAACTACAAATCCTCTGGTAGTCCTCTTTCTTAAGGGATTGAATTCTCCTTTCTATTCTACAATTTGCTGCTTGGTTCATTTTCTATTTTAAGTATTTAAGAACACAATCATGGTGAAAATTGAAATATTTTGGCATGAGTTGATAATGCAGTTTTATTTTAACATCTAAACTCATAATGATTATAAAACAGTATTACCTCGAAGTATAAAGAATTGAAAGTAAAAGACTCCTTATTATAGTTACTAACTCATTCATAATGTCATCAATTTACTTGGACGATACACTATAATTTTATATGGATGATTAAGGTATAAATAAAAATCAATGGACAACAATACAGTCTACTTGAAACTAAAAGTTGTGTTTTTAAATTATCTGATCTACCTATTTTTTTTATATAAAAACTTTCATGTTAGACATCACTAGGCATCACTGATCTACCTATTTTAATAGTGTTCATGGTATTGTAATGAATCATCTCATTTTTGCACCCTATATGTGTCGACCTGTTTGCTGCGTAACCTGTACTATAAGGATACTCTTATTTGCATGTTAATTTGACTTTTTCTAATCACAGGTAGCCACTGGAGATGGAATTGCCATGGCTCATCGAGCTCAAGCTTTGATTTCCAACATGGAGTGAGTAGATTATTTCAAAACTGTGAATATTTACTGTTTAATGAATAACTCACGCCAATCTAGGAAATAAACAAAATGTGCCGCATGTTTAGGATATCTATGACAAGTCTTAGTGTAATTTGGATGATATTATGAGGTCCTTCATAATCATAATCAATGTAGTTACTCCTCAGTTAGAATTATATGAGCAACATAACTGCCTTCAGTGCAAAAAGTCATTTAGATAATTGCTTTGGATTTCTAGTGCCACTGAAGTATTCTTTTAAATGAATGTAAATAAGCAATATAGTTAACAATGCTTTGAAGTTAATGATCTTTGTAGTGTTCTATTATAAGCTGCACATTATCTGGCCGTGTGTACGATGGAGCTTATCAGCTTTGTATATCCTATTTCATTCAATCATTATTGTGCAGGTTTGTTCAGTTCCATCCAACTGCCTTAGCTGATGAAGGGCTTCCTATCAAACAAACCAAGCCTAGGGAAAAAGCATTTCTGATATCCGAAGCGGTTAGAGGTGATGGGGGCATCCTTTATAATTTAGGCATGGAAAGATTCATGCCCTTGTATGATGAGAGGGCAGAGCTTGCTCCAAGGGATGTTGTGGCTAGAAGCATAGATGACCAACTTAAAAAGCGTGATGAGAAGTATGTTCTTCTTGATATAAGTCACAAGCCGAAGGAGGAAATCCTCTCCCATTTTCCCAACATTTCATCTACGTGTCTCAAGTATGGTTTGGACATAACTCGTCACCCGATCCCAGTTGTTCCAGCTGCTCATTACATGTGTGGAGGAGTTCAAGCTGGTCTTCAAGGAGAGACCAATGTGAAAGGTCTGTATGTAGCTGGTGAGGTAGCATGCACAGGTTTGCACGGAGCAAACAGACTTGCTAGCAACTCATTGCTTGAGGCACTCGTTTTTGCAAGAAGAGCTGTGCAGCCCTCAGTTGATTGGATGAAGAGCTCTAGCCTTGATCTGACTGCATCAAACTTGTGGCCTCGACCTGCTGCTGCGCCTTTGTCGCTCGAAAGTAATGTCACTGACAAGATTCTGTCAATGACAAAGGAATCGAGGACAGAACTGCAATCCATCATGTGGAACTATGTAGGAATTGTTCGGTCGACGATGAGACTAGAGACAGCAAAGCAAAACATTTGCAACTTGGAGGCTAAATGGGAGGAGTGCTTGTTTGAGCATGGATGGAAGCCAACAATGGCAGGTCCTGAGATCTGTGAGATGAGAAACCTCTTTTGCTGCGCAAAGCTGGTGATCAGCAGTGCTCTTTCGAGGCACGAGAGTCGAGGACTGCATTACACAGTTGATTTTCCTCATCTTGAGGAAAGCAAGAGACTTCCAACAATCATTTTTCCAAGTTCAACTGTAAACAGTACATGGAGTTCTCGACAATTACACAAGCAGCCCATGTACCAGGAAGGCATCAAATTGTGTCACAATACATATAAATAGGTAGGTCTAATTGAAATGTAGCAAAATAAGAACCTCAAGTGAATGTCTTTTCTCTCACTTGCAGGTTTCTGATTTTTACATACACTCATTGTTTAACTATAGCAAGAGATTTATTTCCTACAATCATATACATCAGTTTCACTTGCAGTCAAATCTCAGAAATTCTAAATACTTTTGTTTTGCTTCTTATATGCTATCATGATTCTCTGCATACTTTGATGTTCATGTTTGTTAGAAATTCCACATCGACTAGAGATTAAGACATTTCATAATATATAAGTGGGTGTAACCTTGATTTTATGAGATTGAATTAGGCTTAAAGTCCAAAATGTTCATTCGCAATAAACATTAGCTCAAGAAACATTAGCAGGAGACTGATACAAGACATACTTGGCCAGCAGATAATAGGGTTTACACCATTAATAAGTGGCTTAAATAACTTTCATGATCCTAGTATATGTTTTTTTTTTTGTTTTGAGTGAAAAATAAATTGTTTTTTTTTATAAAATTTTAGTTTAAGTTCTTAAAATAGTATTTATTTTAATTTGGTCTGTACTGTTATGTTGACTTCTTTTAATTGAATCCTTAAAAGTATTTTTAGATTTTTGGTTTCTCAACTTATGCTTGATCATATAATGATGACTATATTCTATTAGTAAAAGTAATTAAAGAGGTTTAATGCATATCATTCTTCAACCATTCAAATTACATGTGGATACTAAAACTGACTTAGGTAGCACAAAAAAGTTAAAATGTTTAATTTATTAGGTACCAAAATTGAAAAAAAAAATACTTATTGGAGACTTGAAGTTTGTCAAAGTTTTCATAATCTGATTGTAAAAAACGAAACTTTTATTAATCAAAATCTCATAACTTAATGATAAATTACAAATAAATCAATTAAAAAGTTTAACTTTTCATACGGAGATAAAAAAAAATTAAAAAAAAAAACTAAGTCTAAAATGTTTTTATTAATTATTTCACTTACTACAACAATTGGTATCACCTACAAACTAATATTCCATCTACAAATATTTAGGTTAGAAAATGATAGTGTTACCTTTTTCTGTGTTCTTCTTTTTTCCTAGATTTTTCAATATTCTCTTCCACCATTCTCTTCAAAGTTCAGGTAGCCCCCATTTTCACTATTTTAATCTGAGGTTTTTCTTCTTGCACCCTTACATTTTCTTCATGCACTCCTACATTTTTCGAAATATATAAATTATCCTTAATATTTTTGGGTGATTTCGAAATAGAGAGTACTCTATAAGAAAATTTGGAAGAAGAAAAATCATTTTGAAATATCCTTTTTATAACATATTTTTTGACTTGTAAAATGATAAATTCAGAATTCGTGTTCCAAAAAGTATGTTTGGGAAATATTTCAAAAAGAATGATCTGTAAGTCATTTTTAAAAAAAAGTTTTTTTTCAAAAATAATGGAGTGTGGGGAGAAACTTGTTGGGGGTGCAGGAAGAAACACCTCCAAAATTTGATGTCCTTTCTCTCCTTTTTAATTCATTGGATCACATGATTCTTCACTCAAAAGGTAAAATAGATTGAATATAATCCTTATATAATTTTGCATTTTCTTTTGCATATAACCAATGAATTTCCAAGTGACACCCCTGCATGTAATTCGAGATAATTATAAAGCAAGGTTGTTTTATTACTAACATAATCATAAAGTGGGTAAAATTTTAAAAACATGATGATAACATATGTAAAAAAAATGAATAGTAAAATATTTGTAAATTAAAAACTTGATAGTAAACTGTGTGAAATTTTTTTTTGCTAAAGATAATATTTGAGTAATGATATGTATGAAAAAAATAAATAAGAAAATATGTTAAAAGTATTAATAGAGTAGTAAAATGTGTTTAGTAGAGTAAAATTTATAATTGAGCTTTTTTTTGTTAGATGTTGGAAACTACAGAACATTTTGTGTAGTTTTGTAGAACTCCTGAACAATTATGGTATTTCTTCTGCTTTATATAATGGACTATATTAAGCAATTTAAAATAATTTAAGCAATACATTTTCCAGAGCAGATAATCTAAAATAGATTTATTTTAATTATGCATGTAACCAAAAACTGTGTAAATTTTTTGAATTATATAGTTTAAAATATTATTCTAGATCATTGAAGCTATATTGTAGATTACATAATCTGTTTTCTTTAACATAATTCTCTTTCAGATTATATAATATCAAAATATTATTCTAAATTATGTAATTTAGAATTATATAATTTAAATATTTTTGAATTATTTAGTTTAAAATATATTATAAAAAAGGGTATATTATTTTTTTTATATATCATGAGAATGAGAAGGAAATATGAAGGTGAGGAAGAAAATATCATTTCCTCAGTGAACTGATGCATAGAATCTCTGAGCACCATTGATGCTGCTGTCTCACACTTCACCTTCAATCATTCATTCTTATCCTTCACTCTCAAGTTCTGAATCAATTTGATCATACAAGAATTAATAATTAGGTTCAATTATTTATTTGATCTTTATAATTACTTTAATTTAAATTTCAGGCCACGGTATTAAAAATAAATTTATTCTTTATATAATAAGAAAATTATAAGTTTGAATCTTTTACACAATAACAAGTGTAAGTTTCATATATACAAAAGATTATTTTTTTTCTATATATAGTGTTTAATTTAAAATATATTATTTGGATATCTGATAATTATAATACAATATTAATTTTTTAAAAATTTAAATTTATTATATAAATTTTTATTATGATTATAAAAAGTAAGAAATAATTTTTTTAATAGATAAAAAACATATTTTTATAAAAAAAAATCAAAAATACATTTACACACAAATCTTTATTAGCAATTTATATAATTTATAATTATATAATTTTGTATTCCCATAATTTATATTTTTGAAAGTTATACGTGTTGAAATTTTTATATTCGTATCGTATGAATGTTTGTATTAGTATTTGTAATTACTAATATTATATGCCATTTTCTGACCTATTACAAAAACAGTGAAAAAACTCATAACTATTTGTATAAAACATATAAAATGGGGTGACTAAATAGACCAAAAAATTGATAATTCAATCTTAAAGCTGTATAATAAACCTCAAATGCTTTGCAATGATGAAACTTAAAAAATCATTCATTTTGACACTAATATATATCACAAAAGTAAGAAGTGTAATGAAGATACTTATAGACTGATTAAAAATGTAACTTCTAATTCAAGAATCTGTATATATATATATATATATATATATATATCCTCGCATTCATAAAAAGTCACTCCCTTACCGAGGTTGCTTGTGGATTTTGTTTTCATTTCAGCAATCATAAAAAAGGAAAAAAAAATCCATTTTTCTACAAGCAAGACAGAGAGCATGAATTATGTACTTGATGAATAGAAAGGAAATAAAAATAATACAATAAGGTTTATACATTGACATAATAAAATAATTTAGGTTTGAAAGAGTTTATATCTCACTGAGTTTTATTTTGAACACTTTATACAGATTTTCTTTAAACCAATAATTTACTCTATTTTCCAAATATAAACTACCACACATGATCAAATCATATGAAATAGTACGATAAAAAAATTAGAAGTAATGAACAATATTTTTAATGAGAATTAGTTATTAATAAAGTTGACAATCTTTTCATATTTATAGAATAACTGCTATGATAAAAATGTACTGACTGCATATACTTACTGTCATGCTACAAATTTATGTGCAGATAACTTTATTGAGAAAATATTGTCGGTGATATAAATCTCTGTTGTTCAGAGTTATCATGGAATAGTCATTGCCTCACTGAGTCTGAGAAGGGCACTTCATGATCCTATTTATTGAGTTGTAAAGGACCACTTTTCTGAAACAAGTTAGAGAGATTGTTACCACAGCAAAACCATGAATTGTAGGAATCTGATTTATGCATTTGGGTGGTTCAATCTGTGTGTGGCATGTACGTTCATTCAAGTTTCATCTGGGAAAGCCTCCAACTTCAGCAAATGTTGGTTCCCAGCAATTTACAACTTTGGGGACTCAAATTCAGACACAGGAGCTGTTTCTGCAGCATTCACAGGGGTGAAGCCTCCCAATGGCATAAGCTTCTTTGGAAGCCTCTCTGGAAGGGCTTCTGATGGCCGTCTCATCATAGATTACATGAGTAAGCAAAGCATAGTCCACATTCTATATTTTTCCTCACATATTCACAACATGATAGATAATGCATTTAACCCTTTGTTTGGATACCTCTAAAAATAATTTTGATTTTGAGATATTAAAAAGTGTACTTTAAAGCTTAACTCAACTTCATAAAACTAACTTATGAGATAAAGATTGTACTTATATACTATGAAATACTTTAATTTTTAGTCGATGTGGAATTTTCAACACACCAAGAGTGACAGCTCATGAGACAATATATTATGAGTTGTCTGATAAGATAACCACCCGATAGCAAGTGGTCTGATAAGCCTAACAATCACTTGTTAGGATAAACTCGAGAATGACTCTGATAGGCAAAGGATACGAGGAATACTTCTCTTTGTCATGTTGTCTGCTACACAGTTGAAGGGTGTTTAACATTTGTTGAAAAGTTTCCTAGAAGTGTTGGTGTCCCACAAATGTATGTCTTGTTAATACGTTATTCTACAGAAGTGTTAGTGTTTCATATCTTTAAGCTTTATACCAACATACTCTTACTTATATGTGCTTTTTATTTAGTTTGTATCAATTAATAGCCACCCTTTTCACTCATCTTTGATGAGATCATTCTAGTCCTATTGGCCACTCATTTATTGGACTATTGAAGTTCTACATTTCTTATGTGCATCTCTTTTTTGTGGGGATGTGTGTGGATGTATGTAGCTGAAGAGTTGAAGCTGCCATACCTGAGTGCATATTTGGACTCAGTTGGATCAAATTACAGGCATGGTGCAAACTTTGCAGTAGGAGGCTCCTCTATTCGGCCTGGTGGCTATAGTCCATTCCCTCTTGGCCTTCAAGTAGATCAGTTTCTGCAGTTCAAGTCTCGCACAAACATTCTCTTCAATCAGCTTTCTGACAACAGTTGGTTTCTTTTCCCCTCTGCATTTTCTTTCACTTTTATGCCATTTTGTGAGCATGCTAGATGAATGTCTATAGATATTGTTTCCAAGTTCAAACTAGAATTGTGAACATCGTGAAGCATAATCAGAATTTAATACACAACATCATTAACCTCAGTTGAAAACTAAATCTTCAGAGATATTATTTAGTAAGAAATCTTTCTTAAAACCTCCTCCAATTGGTCTCATTGTCCCTCTCTATAAACCATACAATCTATTTTCATCATAGTGCTTCCAAAAACCTTCTTGTGCACACATTGAAACTATCTTAACCAATGTTTTTACATCTTTTCTTCAGTTGGTGCCATACCAATATTTCTTCATGTACAATCTTTTTTATTGTAGCCACACATTCATCTTAATGTTTCTGACTGCTCCCACCTTAATAATGTTGATTCTTGGTGACATTGAAACTTAACCCTTGTGATGTTTCCAGGGATAGAGCCACCTTTCAAAAGTACTCTTCCAAGGCCTGAGGACTTTTCCAGGGCTATATACACCTTTGATATTGGACAAAATGATCTTGCCTTTGGTCTTCAGCACACTTCACAGGAACAAGTTATTCAGTCAATTCCTGACATTTTGAGCCAGTTCTTCCAAGCAGTGCAGGTAAGCAGCCCCCAAAGCATTGTTGACATTACCATATACAACAGAGCAATAAAAGTGGTTCTGGAACTAACACTTGTAATGGCTACATTTCAGCAACTATACGATGAAGGGGCAAGAGTGTTCTGGATTCATAACACTGGTCCAATTGGGTGCTTGCCCTACAGCTACATTTATTATGAGCCCAAGAAGGGTAACATAGATGCAAATGGCTGTGTGAAACCTCACAATGATCTTGCTCAGGAATTTAACAGGCAGCTCAAGGACCAAGTGTTTCAGCTAAGGACAAAGTTCCCACTTGCCAAATTTACTTATGTTGATGTTTACAGTGCTAAATATGAACTAGTCAACAATGCAAGGAGCCAAGGTAATCTTCAAGTCTTCTAAGTCTCACAGAATTTTAGGGAAATGCAATGTTTTGAATGTTGAATTTAGGATACACTAAAATATATTTTTGATCATGATCTTACTTTTTATTCCAATTTGGTTTCTTTCAGAACTTTTCACTATAGTTCTTAAAATGTTTCTGTTAGATCAAGTTGGTCCTTCTATCAATTTACCATAGTAACATGGTCAACTAGGTGACATATGATGTGTCACTCTATATCTGTCTGTCACATTAGTCCAATATAATGTTACTGCAAAAAACTGATGGAAATACCAATTTGGTTTAACATAAACACTTTAAGGAACTAAACTAAAACCTTTGAAACAAATTGAAAAGAAAAGAAAAGTTGAGAGACCCAAAATGTATTTTAGCCTTTTTGTTCTCAACTTATCATTGTTCAATCATCTTCTATGCTTGATTTATGACAGGTTTTATGAGTCCATTGGAATTCTGTTGTGGCAGTTACTATGGCTACCACATAAATTGTGGGAAGAAAGCCATAGTGAATGGAACAGTATATGGCAATCCATGCAAAAATCCTTCTCAACATGTTAGTTGGGATGGCATACACTACTCTCAAGCAGCAAATCAATGGGTTGCTAAGAGAATTCTCTATGGCTCCTTCTCTGATCCACCAATTCCAATTGGGCAAGCATGTTTCTGAGCACAGTTCATGTGTTACTAGCTAGCCACTCATATTGAGATAGAGAAAAATACATTATTGGGAGCTTCACTCTTCACATTGTTATTTCAATAAACAAGGAAATTAGTGTAAGAACAATTGGGATGGCATGCACATAACATTGCCTAATTTATGCTGTGACAAAAACTAGTGTAGCTTAGTTTCATGTGAGGTCACACTGTAACGGCTCAACTACCAGAAAATGACCATATAACTAAAGGATTGGAATTTGGAAGAGATAGTTTATTGCTCAGTGAACTTATATATTTGGATTTTAGTGCAGTGCAGGTTCCTCTTACAGTTCAGTCCAAAAGCCTTTTTTCTTCAACTGTTTCATCATTTCACTAAGTTACTCCTAAGTGATATATATTGATTAAAGAATTTGTTCTTCAAATATATTATTTTATGGATAAACCAAATAGCATATCTAATGTGACAAATACAAATATAGTGTGGCACATGATATTGATATATTTAGAAGTGTATATGGAAAAATGTTAGTTTAAAAAAATATGATTATATTTCAAAGAATAAAAAATATGTAAGCCTATAATGTATCTTATTAAAAGGATTAAAAACATGTTCAATTTTTAATTTTGTTTTGTTTTATTGTGTCCTTCCTTTTTTATTTTTAGGCAATTTCTTCCTGCACCCAATCCATTGTGATTGGCACTCGACGAACATTCTAAAAAATTCAATTATATCCTTGTCATGTTTATTTTGAAAAAGCTTGTAGGGTGCGTTGATGCCCTCATACCTTCGCGCAACAATGGACGACCTTCGCGCTCCTGGCTTCATCTTTGTTCAAGGGGTCCTTCCACTCAACACTATGCTGCCGGAGAAATGTCAACCAAGATGCGAGGATGCGAATGTAACATGTTTTCTGATAAGATTTCTAGAAAAAAATTTCTGGAACACATGATATATATTTTGGAATAAGCTGATTTTGAGAATAAAATTTCTATAATGTATATAATACATTCTGAAATGCATTTTGCATAATGAATTTTGTGAAACAAGCTTTATATACATCCAGGAAAAAACTTTCCAAAACGATATTTTTTTAGCATTCTCCTTCTCTTCGTGATGGTGCAATGGTGGCGGCAGCGGTGATGGGGTGCAATGAAGAAAAAGAAAGAATAATTCAGTCATTTCACTCAATTGTGAGGGTGCAGAAAGTAATTTCTTTGGGCTTGGCCTAATTTTCATCTGATCTACCTTTTTGGACTTTCATACAGGCCATCCCTCACCTCACAGGCAAATTCTTCCTACACCCAACATTTTTCAACCTGCACCCAACTAAATTTTGAAAATTCCAAAATAACCTTTATTCCGAAAATGAAAATCCAAAATAGAAAATAATACATTCCGGAAAAATATATCCCAAAGAAATTTTTATAATCAAAATCCTATTCCGAATAAGAAAATCCGTAATATAAAAAATAATAGATTAAGGGTATTTTTGTCTTTTTATTATAATTGGGTGCAGTGATATGGTGCAGGAAGCAATTACCCACCTCACAGGATTCGGCCCAGTTAGGCACATGTCTTTTTATTTTTATTTTAATTAAAATATCTATAACAATTAATAAAAAAGTGAGATTTTTTAATGTATTTTCTAAGATTTTATTCTTGATGTTGTACTAATTTTTTTTTATCAGCTGTGATAATTATTTTTTGAGTGTGTTAACTATGTTTGCGTTGGACAATATAAATATATTTTAACTAACGTATGTGCTTTTTAGAATAATTATATTGAAATTTATACTTAAAGTAGTTTTTAATTTTTTGATATTATAAAATATCTTAAAATTTCTAAAAAAAGGTTTTACTAAAAGGTGCAAAACCTTGTTCAAATTTTTCGAAAAAAAATAGTCCAATTGTTTTATTCCATGCATAAACATCCTAATACTACTTAATTGATGAATATAGTGATTTTTAAGCATTGTTTTTTACCTTCACAATTCACTTTCTCTTGTTCTCAACACTACCATGAAAACAAAGCATGCATATGGTAACTTGCTTCCTTTATTGATTCCAAGTTAAAGTTTCTTAATTTTTTTTCTCTGTTTCTGTCTTCAATAACCCTATTGTGTGTGCTTAGTGGAGGGCATGTTAGTGAGAAGGAAATGTAAGTGCTAGAAGACAATGTCACTTGCCACATTCTTCATTTTATTTTATTGTGTGCCACCATCACTTTCTCATGCACTAAATTTAATAGAAAGAATCACATTAATTAATTTTAAATAAAATTAAGATTAAATTGTGAATTTTTAAAATCTAGAGACTGCATAAAAAAATATATTATAATATAGAGGCCACAAAGCCTATTTAGCCTAAAATTTATCATAACAATATAATTTTACACTTCTTAACAAAAACTTTTCACTTTTAAAAAACTTTTACTTTAAATTTTTTAACTAATATGTCTTTATTAATAATTACTAAGGGTTGATGCGTTCTATTTTGACTTGTCAAGATTAGTGTGAGGTGTGGTAATCTATATAAAATTTATGAATTAATGGGTTTAGCTCACCTTACATAATTGTAAGTTTAAGAGCCTCTCCACGACTTCACACATTTAAACAAAATTGTAAGAAAATTAACAATAAATGAACCATTAAATATTTTAAATTTACAAAACAAAAAGTAAAGCTTAAAAAAAGCTCCCTTCAAGATTAATATGAAAAAAAAGACTCTCTTCAAAACTAATTACATATTAGTAAAGATTATTAGTTTGTTCAATTACATTAATAATTAATGGATTCAAACAAAAATAAACGGAATTAAAATTATTATAATAAGACTATCATATTTTGATTATACTAAAAACAAAATATAGAAATACTTATTATTATACCGAAGCTACTTATTCAATATATATATATATATATATATATATTGAAGTGGACCATAAAATAAAATCTAGAATTATACATATAAATAGATATTAATGAAATAATAAATAAAACTATTTAATTATATTTAATATAAACAATATTACATAATAATAAAATATTTTTAAAAAATAAGATGAGTTGGAGGATGAGATGAGCTAGTCGCATACACTTTGACCTGCTACCTGTGAAACCGATCTATGTAGACTACCGAACTTATCCTTATACGCCATTTCCAAAATTAATAGTTTAGATAAGAGTTCAATTATCGGATCCAAAGGTCAATTTATCTTTTTTAATTATCCATAACATTTATCTGATACCATATTAAAAACATATTAATATTAAGAAGTGAAGTTTTTATCCACTTATATACTATAAAATATCTTAATTTTTCTTATATGAGAATTCCAGTTAATAGTTCAGAAAATCTTTAGATAATGTTACAATTATCTAAATCCTAAGAACTTTTGTAGACGTGCATTACAAGGTAAGCATAAGATTTTGACATAAGATGTCACGTACAACAACGCTTCTGGTGTCTGCACTGTCATATTCATGGCTGTCACCTTCATTACACCCTTGACTACAACATTGGAACCTAAAAAGATGGTTGCATTGAATCTAAAACGTGGTTAGAAGCAACTCAGTTTTCTAATGGGACGTTTGATGTAGCAGCACCACCACCACCGAAAATTAAGTTTCAACATCCATTTGTATGTATAGAATTTTCAATTTTCAATTTCCACCATTATGAACTCAATTGTACAAACAAAATTATGAATAACCCAAATTTCTCCTTTTCACTATAGAAAATAGCATACATGAAGTAACTTCTGTGAACATCCTTTGGTAACAAACAATTGGACAGTGGAACCTACTTCCACTTTGTTATTGTTTCCTTGCCACATTAGAAAACGATGATCAAAATGAACAATTGTGTTTTATATACAGACACACAGGTTTATAGGACCTTGATGCCACTGTTTTTTATGATCTGAGAGTTGGTCTCAAGAAGGGTTTCCAATGATCTTCTTGATCTCCTGTTCCTGGCCCTGCCTGCTTCTTTCAACAACTCTTCCAACCTTCGTTTCTCATCATCCACATCAGGGTTTGCTGTTCCAAGCTTCTCTTCTCTCATGCCAACCACATACTCCAAAATTTCAATGGCATCATCCACTCTGCAAAACATCACCAAATAAACAAGAAATTTAGCAATAAACAAGTGTTCTTGTAATGCAATAAGTAGGAAAGCAAGGAGAAGAAGAAAGTAAAAGTGACAATTCACAAAGTAAAAGTGACAATTCACAAATTCCATCATGTTATTTGGACATGAACTAGTACTTGGAGAGAATTTTTAAACTGTTATCCAATAAAAAAACTGTCATATATGGTATAGTAAGTATTAAGAAGTCAACTTTAATCCCTAACTCAACCTCATAAAACTGGTTTATAAGGTGAGGTTTGTACAAACCCACTTATGAAATATTCCAATCTCATAATCTCATTGACGTGGGATCTCCAACAGTAAGTTTGTGAAATTTTGCTTAAACCACCTTAAAAATCATGCAGACGAATACTTCTGATTGATTGATAGTGTAAAATATTTTGAACTAACAAAGCATAAAAATGAAACTCTTATCAAATCAGAAGAAGAAGAGCAATAGAGAGTGAATATGTTACCTTCCCATTGCATCATAGGTTCCTGCTAGATTGCTACAGACTCCTAAGGTGTCTGGATGATATGGACCATACTCTTTTTCCAATATAGTCTTGGCCTCTTCAAACAGATCTGCTGCCTCATTTATAGCATAACACTGCACACAGGCTAGGCCCATTTGGTTCAAAGCAATCCCAAACAAAGCATTTTTCTTCTCTCCACTGGCACGAAATTTGGCAATGGCACTTTTGAAGATGTTGTAAGAGTCAGAAAAGTTCCCCAGCATGTAATACATAACCCCCATCTGGGCCTCAATTCCTGCAACAGTGCTTTGTTGACCAGGAGCATTCACATATATCTTCAAGGCCTTTTTGAGCAACTTCAACCCCTTTTGCAAATCATTCATGGATTGATAGATGGCAGCAACATCTATGAGACCACTAGCAATCTCTTCTAAGGAGATTCCTGGCTTGATCTTCCCAAAAATTCTGAGTGCATTTTCACAGTAAGACTTAGCCTCCTTGAACTTCCCTATCTTGTTGTACAGATCAGCCAACCTGACATAGACTGAAGCAACTGTTGGATGATTCTCTCCTTTGGTTGATTTGAACACAGTGAGTGCTTTCTGATAAGAAAACACTGCCTCATCATAGCGAGACAGTGCCAAATAGGCATCACCAATGCTGCAATCGACTGAAGCCACATCTGCTTCATGGCCATTTGCAGCCATAGCCATGCTTGCCAACACATAATGCTCTAGAGCAGCTTCATAATCACCCTTTGAGTCACAGATAAGCCCCATTAGTCTCCTATCTGCTGCTTCCTCAATGGAAGCAGGCTCCCCATTTCCCCTGTGAATATCAAGAGCCACTTGACACAGCTTTTCAGCATCATCAAACTGCAGTGCCTGAACATGTGCCTCAGCCACATACCGACACGTCTCACCAAATCTTGGGTCTGTTTCCCCCAAGACCTGCCCTTGAATCTCAAGACCTGCAGTGTAGAACAGTAGAGAATTCTCAATCTGCCCCATCATTGCATAAGTGTCACCCAATTGCATGCACCCTGCAAACTTTGCCAGTGCATGATCTTGGCCATCCTCCAACACAGGAATATCAATGGAACGCTCAAGAATGGGAATGGCCTCATTGTACTGTCCTAAATTACTGTATATTGTTGCCAAAACATGCAGGCACATGACCATGTCTAAATTTGGTTTTCCATCTGCACAAATCTCGAATGATTTCAAAGCTCTAAGAGCCAAATCGCGAGCTTTTCGTGGATTCTCACCTGAAGAGATCATATCTCTTGTTTGCTTGAGCAAAAATGGTCCCAAGTCAGGATTGTCTAACCCTGCAGCAATACGCTCCTCAATCTCCTTCATACCAAGGTTCCTCCTATGCTTCCTGATGTGGTAAACACCATTTGCTTTTCTGACACCCTTTTCATTCTTCCTTGGAGTTGGCTTGGATGATCCTTCAATCACCCTGGTAGTTGGAGAAGATTGGCTGTTATTTGAAGGTTCCTTGCCACGTGACACAACACCTTTCTCAGGTGTTGTGCCACTAGCATTGGCATTGAAGTCCTCTTTGTTCTCTGTAACCACCACCTCCTTTGTAATCTCCAAATCCACAATATCTCCAACTAGATGGCCCAGTTCTGAATCAATCCTAGACTCACCGTCATAGGAGTAGAAACTAGCCCTTGAAGGTGAGTGATCAGAGCTTCTCATTTCACACACATTGTGATACAATTGCTCAATTGAGGTATCCACCACCCCATCAATAGCCAAATCAATTGAATCACTCTGAGTACTTCTTGGACTCAGTGTACTCCTTGGTGATGCTTGTTGAGCAAAGTAATCCTTATGGGGGGTATAACTCCCACTAGGTTCCTCTGCTGCACTATTTACATTGAATTCATCCATAGCTAAACCAGGCATTGAATGAACACAATAACCAGCACCCCACCTGAGATTAATAAGCCAAAAGAAGAAGAAAGTTAGAAATTGTTCAAAACAAAAATCAAAGTCTGCAATGCAACAATGTTTGGGGTCTCGTACAAAATCAAGAGCCAATTTTCACTTTTTAGGTGCAGACCCCAAAGCCAATGATGAGTTCACGGGTGCTAATAATATTTCAGTAAAAAGAATGCTCAGAAACAGAAAAAAAAAAAAAACCAAAAGCAAAAGGGAAATGAATCAAACTTTATAACCCATTACAGCAAACCAAAAAGAGAATAAAGAAAAGCCAAAAGCATCTAACTATATTCCATCTGATTGATTGCGTGACATTGCTTCTTCCCAGATGCTACATATGCACATCACATCAAAATTCACAACACAGCACAAAAAACGAAAATTCCATCAATGTAAGTGATCAAACTCAGCACAACAAAAAGTAATGTGAAAGAACCAACCCAATCAAGAATCAAGCCCTTTGTTGTAAATATCAGACAGCAATAAAAATTCAGCACCAAACTTCTCTTTGAGGAGAACATACACACAACAAAAGGGTGTGCCATGTCTGATGTAAGGCATTAAATACAGAACCAAAAGCAAAACAACAGAATTGAGAGACAATGAATTGGGTGTTTGTGTTACTGTTACCTATAGTACTCTCCAAAGAATATAAGCCAAAACTTTCCAAAGTCCCTTGTATGGGTGCTATGTTGTTGTGTACAGATGAAGAGATATGGGTCAACATAGCTGTACCATTTGTATTGGCATGCATTTATATATGTGCATGTGGGGTGTGGAACAAGAGGGGTGTCAGGGAATGGAATTTTGAGTAGCTTTGAAGGGCAAAATTGGATTGGAATTGAGTTGAAATTATTGAGATTTTGTAGATAATATGCATTATGATGTGTAAGAGTTGTACTTGCTCCTCAAAGTTGGAATGTTGAAGCAAAACCAAGAAGGTGACCTCTCTCCCACTCTTTTCCTTCATCTTCAACTTCAACTGCTTTATTATTCTCATAAAAGAATCCATAACTTTTCAAAGTATCAATTAAGGATTTTGCCAGATAGATAGATATCAATGCATTCTCTATTATCAATTATCAATCATGAATTAATTATTATTCATTGGTTTTTCTTAGGTCAAAAGAAATAGCTTAATTAGCAGGATCCAGACCCAAATTACACATCAAAAATAAATAATATGAATCATTGTTCCTTAAGCCTAAATTGATTACCACCATGTTTGGCATCAAAGTCAACTATATTATTCATCACACTGAGTAAATTCCAAATATTTATTGTAAAAATAAATGCTCAATAAATATTTCATAATTTACACCCAGAAAAAAAAAATGCATTCTTTATATCAAATCAATAAACATAAAAACGTCTCCCACCACCAAGTATACAAATCAATTCAATTATAATGAAAATTTTCTAACTTTTACCAGTTTTAAATACAAGTCTTTGATATGCAACTTTGTTATATATTTAAAATGAGAATTTTTTTTTATACAGTAATTTAATCAACTTTAAAAACTTGGTCCTTGTTTATTTTTTCTCGGATCTTAATCTCCATATTTCTTCTATTTTTTTACATTTTAAATAACATTTGAAAGTAGCTTAAACTATTTTGCATGGCCCTTGAAAAAATATTATGGAGTCAAATGTTATTGAAAATGTTAGAATTTACTTTTTTTATTTTAAGAAAAAGATTGTTTGGTTGACTTTTTTTAATAGATATGGATTTTCTGTTTAATTTTTTTTATGTAGATTTACTATCCGTATTTCGTTATCATTAAAAAATGAAAAAAAAAATGTTTTATTTATTTATTTATGGGTTATAATATATATATATATATATATATTAATTAATTAATTTAACTATTGGAGTTGCAGTTGAAACGTAAGAAGCATAGGTGGAGGTATTAACGGCTTTTGGAAGCGAAAAGACCAGGGACAGCGGGGAATGGTAAAATCACTGAGCGGTTCCGTTTTACGGGGTGAAAGTTGGAGCTGAAATAGCCACGTGGAAAAATTGAAAGCAATGATTGGTTGGTTTTGGAGGACTGTGAACGTCCACGTGGACCACATATCCAGCTGGTAACTGGTAAGTAGCAGTGATGGACCCCCCATACCAAGCCGCCAACATGGGCCGGGCCCGGGCCCACGGGCCCACTACCTAAAAGTTACATATTCCCTGATGAATATGACTTTTTGGTTTTGTATTTCATCCAATTTGAACACAACAAGATTGCATTATTATTACAATTTAATTTGTTTTGATTCATTTTTATAGAATATTATTAATAAATTATTTTTTAACCAAAAAATAGTACATGTTAAAAGTTATTGAGATAAAATATTTCTCTCTATCATTAGGATTGGAGAAGATGGGTACCTACAATAATTATTCTTTCCTCCAATCACTAATTAATTTGGTGGGATTTAATTGAGTGAAAACAAATTATGATTAATTTTTAAATATTAAGAATACTTTAGGAAAATATTATAAATTAATGGAAAATTTAATGTCAAATCAAATTAATGACTTTTCTTTAAATGATGTAGACAAGTTTTTTAAAGTATTTAGTAGCTAATGACTAATTTTTATATGAAGACCTAGTTGTTTAGTGGGTCTCTCTTTTTCAAACACTTTTTGTCTGTGAATATTTAATGTACTGCATATTTAGGATTTGAATGTATATTTAATACAAAAAATATTATATTATAGGTTATAATGCATAGTGATTTTTTTTTAATTTTTATGATGAAACTAAATAATACATTGATATCATAAAAAGTTTTAACTGTTATCACTAGAAAATGGTCATAAAATTTATTTTTTATGATAACGATATATTACAAATAGTATAGAATGATTTTTGCTAATTAATAGTGTATTTTAAAAAAAAAATTAAATACATGACTATTAAACTCTTATTTTATATTTTACTCTTGATTAACAGTGTAAAATTATTTAAACTCAAAATTCATTTATACTGTTGACTAAGTTAGAATTATCTTTTACCAATTGATCTTACACATTTGATAGTGATTAATTGGGTTAATCTTTATTTTCAGTCCTTAAAATTGTAAAAATCGATTTATTTTCTTAATTTCATAAATTTCATATTCTATTTTAAGCTATCAATTTATAAAAAATACTTTATTTTTAATTTTAAAAAATGCTAATATAAACAAAACTTTGCAAAATCTGTTAATAAAAATACTTTTTAAAAAAAATTAAATATAAAAACGAGCCTATAATTACTTCATAAATTAAAATTACCAAGATTTTACATGTAATTTCACTTTCAGTAAAAATTTATCAAACAACCATGATCATAAATAAGATTATCTATAGCCTAATAAATTAGCATAAGTAATCTTTTTAATTACATTTTTCATTTATGAGATTCCAACTTAAATCTTATTTTAAATCGTTGGACCCAGTTGTGTTGGTACTAAATTAACCATTTATAAGTATTTAATATGATTTTTTATACATGCAATTGGGAAAAATGAGAAAAAAGAAAATGAAAATTTTAGGTGAGAATTATTGAAAAGGATGAAGGAATTTGTGTTGACAGGTAGATAACGTGTGTTTGAACATATTTTGTAATAGTTTGTGTTTCTTGCATTTCAAAATTTCAATGACATTAAAGTTTACAATTATGTAAGACTGTAACAAGGTGGACCTTTTTTGTTTATGATTTGTAAAAGGAAAAAAGTTTTATGGAACCTACATACATAAAGAGACAACTAGATTATTCACTTCCAATTTTATGCTGTTTTTTTAGATAAAATTTATTATTCAAATTATTATTGTGATACTTTCAGTTTTGAAACAGAATTCAAAAAGTAAAAAAAAAAGTTTATCTAAACTTTTGTCTGAATAATGTTATAAATGTACTATTTTAGTTTTACCTATTGTGCCAAATGGATAAGTATTATTGTAATTATGTAGATAAAGTGGGTTTAAATAATATTTAGACTTGGTTGAACGATTGTTGAGATATCGATCGATCAATATTTTTTGATATTCTAAAACTCCTTCCTTAATTTACTGACACTCGGTTGGGGTTGATTCGCAAAAGGTACTCTGAAGATCAAGTAAGTATTCAGAGTGTATATTAAGAACTGATCCAAAACATACCTTACTCATTTGTAGAGAGTTTATTTATAGTGTTTGGTCATGAATCCTCTGTTATGATATGTCAAATCTATCATATATCCATGTTAGCTTATTTCTCGGGATGGACGTGTCCTTCATTCTGAGAGAGTTTTTGCAACTGCTTTAACTGCTATTTTATTGTAACTACTTTCTAAATATGTATTCAACACAATAAATAAACTAAAACTAGAATTAAGTAATATTGTTTTTCATAAAATAATACCAAGTATTTAACTTGGATTTTAATTCTCAATACATTTGATTTTGTTATATTATAAATATTTTTTCAGTTCATTAAATGATAAACCAATCTCACACACATTATTAAATTTCAACTACTACTTAAAACACTAAATACTATGACAAAAAATAAGTTATCTTTGTACTAATAGCAATTTGAGTGTTCCAAAAATGATGTGTCTTATACACATGGCTAAGAAAAAAAACTTCCCAACTAAGAAATAAAAGTAACTAAAAAAAGAGAAATTGAAAAGGGTGTTCATTAAAAGCTATGCACAAAATGCACATTAATTATTGAAATGATGAGTGCAAATCATACACTAAAATAGGAGATAATCTCAAATGTATGAATGACTAAACCACCTAATTAACCTAATTCACTATTATACATTACATTCCACAATGCACCAAACCATATTATAAAAAAAGAAAGAAAAAATAATTTTCAAACCAAACATTTATAGCAAACTTGTGCTCAATTATAGAAACCATTGATATTTTTTTTATTTTATTTCATTATATTATATGATTAGTTGATAAGGGAGTGGACCATGCAAAGTCAAAGGAACCAAATCAAGACAAAATTGGGGAAACACCAACCCTTGTGACCCTAAGACAATTTTTTACAATAATATATTTGAGTAAAGTGTATATTATATATCTCCTTTAATATTCCATTCAAATAGTTTTATTTTTTCAAAAGGATTATTTTAATCATCTTATTATTTTACAATAAGTGAATATATAAGCCTCTCACACTAACATTATTCTCTTAAATTTTATAAAGAGGGCCAAAATTCACCTGCTCACAGATTTATTCCTTTTATTTTTTTAATTCTCTCAACTAAGAATTTTAAAAAATCTAATAAAAAAATCAAAGATTTATTTAAGTGACTAATCTTTTCAACAAATATTATTTACAAGCATATATATAAATATCAAATACCTAATTACATGCTAAAGAATAAAATTACCAATCAAATACAGTGTAAGATGTTTCCAAAATCAGTATCTATATGAAATAATACAATATCAGTATCTATAAAAAAATATTAATGACTAAAATTAATTAACTATTATATTAATTAAATTAATACTATTTAAAAAAAATAATTGATATCTAAAGTAATTTTATATTATTAATAAATAGTTTTTAAATTAATATCTAATTAACTACTAAAACTTTAACTACATTTTATAGTTATTAATTATTTTTAGAGTAAAATCAGTTTTTTAGCATATTTTTTTCTTCTTCTCACTTCACATACTTTATCTTTATCATCCATGATCTAGGAACAAATTAAAGATAAAATTAATCATCAATATTTACAAAAAAACAGTTATTTATTTAAAAATTTAAAACAAGTGATTATGAGACTAAAACAACACACAAAGTTGAAATCAAATTTAACTAAAAATGAGAAACCTAAGCACATTTTACTCATTCTTTTTATACACACATGATTAAGACTACTAATCAGTGGATAATTAAGAAAGATCACAAGTTTATTAGTAAAAAACTTACAAAAGTACTTTTAAGTGGCCCCCATTAGGGTTATGTCACAGATATGAATGTTAATTGAAGTTAAATAAAGACAAGAAAACACCCACCAGACATGAAAGGAATCTTCTGCTACTTTTAATTTTTTTTTATTTCATAATAGTATTTTTTTTTTTCTTCTTCTTTTTGAATGAGTTGTGATCTTAAAGAAATAAACAAAGGGTATGAAGAAGCAAAGAAATTGTTGTGTTTTGATGAGGAAGAAGACGTAGGATCCACCAATTCCACAGGGAATCTTAAAAATGATACACCAACAAACAATCTTTCATTATTTTCTTGTTCATATTTAACCTAATTTCTTTTAATGTCTTTAATGGGATGCTTCCTCCATAACCACTACCAAACAAGCCTTTACCTACTATTTTGCAACACAAACTTAGCAATGAAATCTTTGCAAAAATATATTAATATGTGTATACTTTTGTAGTACTAGATAATATTTTGGGGTAGAGTTTTGTCCTGATACTAATTTTATATCACTCAAATAATATTATATTAAAAAATTATTAAATAGAATATAATTTTAGAGATAAAATAATTATTATATTGACTATATTAGATATTATTTTAAAAATTACATAAAATTATTATTGGTATCTAAATTAGTTTCTTGATAAATACTTTCAATTGGTATCTAAATTATCAATTTTATAATCTAAATAATTGATAGTTAAAATGTTAGTAATTAATTAAATATTAATTTAAAAATTATTAATGATAATATAAATTAATTTAAATATCAATAATTTTATTATTATCTAATTAGTTCAATATAATAACTAAATATTTTTGTTTTTAAAATTATTTTTTATTGAATAATTTTATAGTAATGTTATATTTAATTGAAAAATATGTGGTTTATCAAAAATTAGTTGTGTACAAAATTCTTCGATGATAGAACTATTTATAATATAAAAAGAGCTTCTTAAAACTTTTTGAGAGATAAGAAATTGATTAAATCAAACCATGTATTTGTTTTGATAATAATTTTCTTAAGATAAAATAAAATAAAATATTATGGATGTAAAATAATTTAATTAAAAAGTATATGCGTTTTCCATGATATTAGATTGTGACATATATATATATATATATATATATATATATATATATATTTGACCATCATAATCAGTCAAACTTCAAGACCTGTCATAAGAAATAAACGCTTCAATTTCTCCAAACATAGAAATGACAACAAAATTATTAGGTCATTTTTACTATTTTAATCAACAATTTAAAGAATGACAATGATTGATCCACAGATCTTTGTGGAGCGTTAAACTTCATTTATACAAAAGAAAATAAATAAAAATTATCAAAATAGAAGGAAGAAATGACGAATTTAGTTTTTAAAATCCTACAAGTTCTTAAAATTATTATTATTTATTTTATTTCTTAATACGAAGACTTATATAATTATAATTATAATAATAATAACATATGCTTAAAAATAAAATAAATAGTGACATAAATTTTTAAAATATAAACCAAATTTGAAAGAGTTTTAGTGATTATATGAAGCCTTTTTAGGCGTAAAAAATTAACATGACAGTGAAAATGTATTGAAAACAATATGATACGTTGGAATACAATTTTAGGAACTAATTGACCATTTATTCTTTATTATGATTACTCAATAAATCGACTTACCATTTATCGGCCTTAAGCCCAACTAGGCCCATTTTAATGTATTATAGGCCGAAAACCTTTTTCAATTGTTTTGTTTTTTTCTGCATGATTGCGATTTTTTTTATTAGGCCTAGTTTACAGTAGGCCCTAAATGGAGTTATTTTTGCTAAATATTGCATGATACAATTCAAAGCAAACACTTTCTTTTTGAGAAAATTAACCCTAATACATTAATTCAAAATTGATATTTTATGATTTATTTTATATTTTAACCAATATTTAAAAAAAGAAAAAGAAACAAAAGTCTTGAGACCAATAATTGAAGTAGGTTTACCTCACAATACAATAAAATTATTAAATAAGGACAAAGTTTAGATATTGACTAAATTATTTATTACATTACAAGAAAATCATGAAATAGAAACCAATTTTTAGATACCAAAATAATTAGTTGCAATAGTAACTAAATTAGAAACCATTTTAAAAACTAAAAAAAAAGTTTTCTAATTTAGTTTCTATTATTGTTAAATAGTTTCTAAATTGGTATCTAATTAGCAACCAAGATTTTTGCTACCAAACAGATACTAAATAATTGGTAATTAAAATATTGGTTACTAATTAGATATCAATTTAGAAACTATTTAACAATGATAGAAACTAATTTAGAAACCATATTTTTTAGTTTTTAAAATGATCTCTAATTTAGTTACTATTACAACTGATTATTTTGATTTCTAAAAATTAGTTTCTATTTCTTGATTTTCTTATAGTATTATTATAAAACTAAAAAAGATATCAGTATCTAATTTTTTATTAATAATAAAAACTAATTTTGACACAAATTATTTTTTAGTCTTTAAAATAGTATTTAATTTAATTAATATATAGTGATTAATTATTATTTTTATTTAAAATTAATTTTTATTTAACATTTTTCTTGTAGTATAATCTAATATACAAAAACAAAGTCATTCTCTTTAAACATAACCAGAAAGATCTAATCTAATATTAAAGAAACTATAGACATGCATTATCAATCTTTATTTTTCTGCAGCAAGGTTACTTTGCATACATAATCACAGTAATGCAAAACTTAACTAACTTAGCACACAGTTGAAAATGTTCATCACTGTTATCATTAACCATAGCTAGATGATGAGTTTATGATATGATATGATCAGGGTATGGGATAAATAACCACTTTCCCTGTGGCTCTTGAAGTTTCTAAGTAGGAAATGGCTTCAACAAGCTGAGAAAATGGCAATGGAGTCTTGGCATCAAGTATTGGCTTCACTTGACCACTCTCAAAGTAAGGTCTCAATTTCTCTAAGATTGATCCTTTGGAAGTTAACACAAAAGTGATTGCTGGTGGATATCCAGGTGGTACTATTGTCACAACTTTTCCATCTTCTTTGATGGCCTTGAAGGCTCTATCAGCTTGCCCTATAATGTACAAAAGTATTTGTTTTTGGTAAGCAATAATTAGGGTTTCATGAGAAGGAATCAAGATAATAGATCATCATCTTTTAAGAGAGTAAAGTATTTTTAGTTTTTCATTGTTTTTAAATTTAATTTTAACTTATTGGATATATATATATATATGTGTGTGTGTATATGTGAAATTTCAAAAATAAAATTTTCCAAATAAGAATAGGAAAGTTAGTAAAGAATTCAATTAAACCTATTTTTTTATTAGTTAATATGATTTAATGACATATCTTAACACCAAACTATTATCATTTTTCTAATTTTAAATTAAGTTTTTTTTTTCAAAACTAACCTTTTGAGTTTTCACATATTCTAATACAATATGTAGACAAGTTTTAAAAAATAAAGTAATAAAAATAAATTTTGGTCAATAATTTTGTCACATATTTTATTAATAATTTCGATTACTATTCAAAAAATCTTAGTGTTATAAATATTAGCCTAAGCAAAAATATATTGTATCTCATTTCTTTTTATATTATACAGTAGTTTAAACCAAATATAAGTTCATTGGCTCAAAAGTCTCACCTACTGTATCATACACAAGATCATATTTTTCTGGAAGTTCTTCAAAGTTGTGCTTTGTATAATCAATAGCCAAGTCAACTCCTAACTCCCTTAAAACTTCAAGTTTTCCAGTGCTTGCTGTTGCTGCTATCACAGATGCCTTATAAACATGTTTGGCTAGCTGCAACCAAAACATAAGCAATTCATCTCAGTAAAGATGTTCATATAAGTTTTCTGACACAGATGAATCATAAAGTAACAGATATTTTACACTAATGTCATGTTAATGAAAAAATATAACAAATATAAACATGTTTAGCTAGTTGCAACCAAAACATACACACATAACAATTCATCGTGGCTGTTAAAAATATAATTTAAGTTTAACTCAACCTCGTAAAACTAGTTAAATGAAATTTACATTCACTAGTGAATATAAAATGTTCTAATTTTTAATTCATAAGATATCTTTAACAATAAAGATGATCACATAAGTCTTTTTGACAGATTAATAAGTAACAGACACTAATGTCATGATAATGAAAAATGATAAGAAAATCCCTTTGAACTGATTCATATGTTGATGTACCTGAATGGCATAGCTTCCAACTCCACCAGCTCCTCCCAAAACAAGGATAGATTTGGCAGCAGAAAACTGAGCATGCTCAAAACCTTCAAAGGCAGTCTCAAGTGCCAAAGGAATGCTAGCTGCTTCAATGAAACTTAAATTGGATGGTTTGTGAGCCAATAGTCTCTCTTCTGCAACAGTATACTCTGACAAAGTCCCAAGAATCTTAAGATTCGACAACCCTTGCTCGTTGATATCACCATACACTTCATCTCCAACATTAAATTTCCTTACTTCTCCTCCCACTCTCACCACTATGCCAGCAACATCAAAACCAGGCACAATCTTCTCACACCATTCAAAATGTTTTAGATTCAGATATTAGTCTTTCAGTTCCATTATATGTATAAAGACAGTAAGTTTTAAAATTTAAAAGTGATATATTTCAGAAACTAAACTCAAATTTAAAGAATTTATTTGATATTTTTTTTAAATAAAGTTTTCATGTTCGACATTGCTATGCAACTTGACATTTCAGTTATGTTGACACTTCAAGTAACAACAATAATCTGTCATCACATGAAAAAAATATGATTAAAAAAAAATATTTTTTTTTTTGAAAAATTAGACCAAAATTCATATATTAACAAAAACGATACATAAATAGATTATACGTATTTATAAAGAATTCTAAAAACAGACTAAAAAGAAGTCTATTATATCACTGAAATGATTCTCCATGAATAAATCATAAATTAGTCAACTTATCAGTATACACATCCTCTTCACGAAAAATGAGTAAATATAAACCTGATTTTGCCACAGTAATTAAAACAAGTATGTCATCAATTACGAAACATGCACAATATATTACTCCTATCAATAAATGCAACACAAACCAAAGCAGAATCACATTCAAGCCATCCACTAGTAAGCTTCATCATTCTATTTGATATTCTGAATCTTAGAATCTTTTATAAGGAGGAATGAAATGAATTATTATAAAAAAAGAGAGAGAGTAATAGAGGTGTTTTGTACATACAGGTAGATAAGGGTCTGTGTCCTTGAACACCCCATGTATCCTCTTGTAATCAACTGGATTAAGGGATACTGCTATGACCTTGATGAGCACTTGATCATCTTTGAGCTGTGGTAAGGGCCAATTGGGATCAAACTTTAGAACATCAGCTGGTCTACCATGTTCAGAGTAATACCAAGCTTTTGTGTGAGTTGGAATAGTAGAATCAGTGCTTGATGCAGCTTCTGCCATATATTAGATCTTTGCAGTGAATAGTAAGAGATTAGGAAGAGATTAAGAGAACAAGGAGGGATGGAGATGAAGTGCATAAAGGCAAACTTTATAGGCTCTAATTTGATTGAAAATTAGGAAATCATCATATATATAATATTCATGTATGTTCTTATTGGAGAATTTGTTCTCTTGTATTTGAATTTTTGTGATTTTTCTTGTAGTAATAATGAGTTAACTAGCTTAGTATTTGATTGTTAAAAAAAAATAAAACTCTATATTTGTTCAATGATCTTGTAGGAATCCACAAAAGAATAATTACGCGACAGTGAAAGTTGCAATGAATATTTTTAACTAGTTTTTTTATTTATTAATACTTTTACTTCTTAAATATTAATGTATTCATTTTTTAAAATATGAAAAACTTTATGGTGGATGATCATATTTTAGTTAATTTAATATATAGCAGCCGGATTAAATGATATAATAATCTCTGTAGTGCCTGTAATCTACCTACCCATTTTTATTATAGTAATCCTAGCCACCACATTATTTAAATAGTAAATACTTTAATGCGTGACTAATAGTTAATTTTTTTAATAAAAGAAGTTTGCCACAAACCCTTAAAAAAAATTAGAAAATTTTATAAGGATTTTGTGATGATGTAGTTGTCAACAAAATTTGTAATAAAAAATAAGATCAAACTTATTATTACACAGACTGATTTTTATGTCACAAAAATATTGGAAAAGATCCTAACATTTCACATCGTTGTTAATTATGATGAGAAGCTTTATCACAAAATATTCGTTAAAAGGAGTGTTTAATGGGACTCTACTTGAGACAAAAATATTTTTATTTAACATTTTTTTTCAATAAAAAGCATAACCAATAGTTATTTTTTAAAATGTTAATTAAGTAAAAAAGTATTCATTTTTAGTTTCAAAAAACTTGTCATTGAAGTGACCAAAATTGGCATTATTATAAATATTTTATAAGTAATATATATTTGTAAGATAATTTTTCTTTATGTAATATATTGAGTATATATGTCTATTAGTGTATTTTTTTCATTATTATATACAATGATATCTACTGATTTTTTTTTGCAACTTTAAAAGCACAGGTCAAAGGAGTGGTAATTGAAAAAGGGTCATAGCATCATGAACCTTGCCAACAAAACCTCTACATGCATGCTGAAAAATTAGTGACCAAGAAGAAAGTCAAAATTGCATTACAGATAAAATAAAAAATAAAACTATAAAGTAGGTACCAGATTTCATGTCAAATCTCTGTTCTTCTGAATATAATTCATAGAATCAGGACATACATAACCTTCCTTGTGAGCTCTGCTTACAGCATGTAGTTTTAGCTTTTTCCTTGTCTTCACTATGTAAGAATTACTGCACATTATTAATTTTTATAGAAAATTAATAAGAAAAACTCTATTACATGCATATATTATTTATATTGCAATCAGTGTTGTCAAGATCGCGATCTAGATTGTCCATAAAACAAGTCAGATCGTGAGGTGGATCGGTATATAATCAGATCGGAGCTATCTGACGATTCATGAGTCAGATGGAAAGATCTCTATGTTATGTATAGTAGTAACTCGAATAGTAATTGTTCTGAATGGAGTTACGATCTTCAAGTTATGAGCTTTCATACTCTTTCCTATTCTTTTCTGAATTACGAGTTTAACAACATTGATTGCAACCAAAACACAGCCAAAATATCTTATTCTCACAACCACATTTCTGAAATATTTATCATCAAATTCCACATTTTCTCTAATCTAACACACCAACAACTTGTACAGTTGAGGAGTTCAGTACATTTCTTCAGAAGTTTGGTTGAGTTCATCAATTTTGTGGACTTTTATCCTCATGGGATGGGATGTATGACCACTTTTCCAATGGCTCTATTAGTCTTCAAGTGTGCAAATGCCTCCACAGTCTGAGAATACGAAAAGGGACTCTTAGGGTCAAGTATTGGCTTCACCTTCCCACTCTCTAAGTAAGGTTGTAGTTTCTCCAACACACCACCATCTGAAATGCGTTTTACAAAGATAGCTGAAGTTCCAATTGCTGCTACTGTCACAACTTTCCCACTTTCTTTAACTGCCTTCGATGCTCTCTCAATCTCACCCCGCCCTGATTTTGGAAGATCAAAATATACAAGTTTTCAATAGAATGTTATTATATAAAATGTTATGCACATGCAATAATTTATACAACATTGTTTTTTGGTCTATAATGTGCAGAAGAAAGATATAAGAAAATTTGTTGTTATACATGTAACATTTACTGCATAATTGCACACAGTTGAATCAGAGGTTTAAGGTTTAGACCGTCTAACAGGTTTTGTTGAATCAGAGGTTTAGACCGTTCTATAAGGGTCTTTGTATATCCATGAGGATTAAGCTTTCTGTTCTTCAGTAAATCAAGTTTATCCAAAAATTCATGTATTCTCTATATAAGTTTCGTGTGTTGCCTACAACATAAAAAATATTTTGAAAGCTACAACTTGCTGTGGTACAAGCATAAAATACAATGCAGAACAAAAATATAGGTTCAGTTTCAAAATCTCACCTACTGTATCGTACACTACATCAAACTTTTCTTCCAGCTCTTCAAACTTCTCCTTTGTATAATCAATGGCTAAGTCTGCTCCCAAGTTCCTCAACAAATCCAGTTTCCCAGTACTGGCTGTGGCTGCAACCTTTGATGCCCCAAAAACGTGTTTGGCGAGCTACATCATCAAAAACATGCATAACAAATCATTTGGGCATGCTCTGAATTTATTTATGTGGATAATGTGCAATGATATATTGTTTCACTATCCCTTTTGACTTCATCAATTGGAGTTTTGAACTTAATAAAGGTTAGATAGTAGACATGGTTAAATCTAAGAGAGAGCATTTCCAATTCTCTTTTTATGATTAGTGCATTAATTGTGTAGCTTGTCTTCACTTATCTTCTAATTAGCTATGCAAGATGCAAGATTTCTTTAGATGGATTAGAATATCCAATTCTCTGTTTGATTGACAAAGGTTTTACCAAAGAAGACCAAAGATGATTAAACATATAATGCACTTTGAAAATATGAGATGTATTAAGGGTTTAGGATTTTAAGCCTAACTCAACCTGGTTTAGGCTCACTTATATACTATGAGATGTACTAATCTCTCTAGTCGATGTTTGATCCACAACAAAATGAAATAAAAAATATCACTTGGCAAACAAACCAAGAGAGATGGAATGTATCAAACCTGAATAACAAGGGATCCAACTCCACCAGCACCTCCAAGAACAAGTACAGATTGGCCAGCAGAAAACTCAACTCTTTCTAGTCCTTGATAAGCAGTGATGATGGCTAAAGGAAGGGAAGCAGCTTCAACAAAGCTCAAATTGGAAGGTTTGTGAGCCAATAACTTTTCTTCAACAGCAGTATACTCTGCCAAAGATCCAACAGTTTTTGGATTGTCCAGAGGATCCTCATTGATATCACCATAAACCTCATCCCCAACCTTGAACTTTCTTACTTGACTTCCCACACTCACCACCACACCAGCAACATCATACCCCGGAACAGTCTTAGTTCCCAGCAGCACCAGATACAAGATTTATCAACACAAAACAAAAAATAAAAGACATTTTTAGATGGTACAAAATGAAAAATCTGTCTATAATCCCATGCAAATAAGGTCTTAAAACCATGCATACAACTAAAGAGAATAAAATCATATTCTTACAGGCAAGGGAGAGTCAGTGTTCTTGAAAAAGCCAAGAGCCCTCTTATAATCTATAGGATTAAGGGCTGCAGCCACAACCTTGATGAGCACATGATCTTCCTTGATCTGTGGTATAGGTATGTTTGATTCAAATTTGAGAATGTCTTCTGTGTTTCCATATTCAGAATAAACCCAAGCTTTTATGTGTGATGGAATGCTGGGAGTAGTTGCCATTGTGAGAGTGGCTTCAAGGGAAAAGAGTAAGAGGATGTTAGAATTAATTCCTAGGTTTTAGGTGAAATCAGTTCTGTGGATATTATGATGTTGCAACACCAACCATTCACTTATGTACCATCATAAATTTACTATTCATTTTCTAAAAAAAACAAGTTGTATATAAACTCTCAGTTGTTAAATTATAACTTTTATTCATTTATATAGAGAAAGAAGGAACCACTTTTTTTCATTTATTTTTTATTTTTTTTATGATATATGGATAATCATCTACCAGATTATAATCGAAAAAGAAAAATTTATACTGAAATAAAACAATTTTAAAATTATATTAATCAAAATATAGTTGTAAACTAGTTATTTCAATTTGTAGCTGTAAAATTCATCTTTGTCAAAATGGCCATTAATTTTCTTGACAAACTCTGCTGCAGGAGTTCATGATGACAATTTTCTGGCAAGATTCATTCTGTAATGTATAACATCTTCAATTCATGGCTATATTCATCATTTTGTAAGAAACTTTTTGTTGAAATATATTGATGTGATAGGTTTGAGTTATAAATAAAATTTTGAATATTAAAACTAAAATGTATCTTTTAAATTTAATAAAATAATTAAATTAATGTTTTAAATTTTTAAAATTTGAAAGGAAAAATAAAATATAGATTTTTTTACACCTTTGTAATAAAATAAAACTTGTAAGATGGTTTTAAAAATTATGTAAATAAGTGATATCTATTTAGAGTAAATAAGATTTCTTGAATATGTTTATGGGTTTGGATTTTTTAACATATTTTTTAATTCTGATAATCTTTATTTAGAATGCATTTTCAGATTTTGTGTTTTGAATTATTTTTTAAAATGTATTTTTTACATTATGGATTTACTTTTTTGGAGTGAAGTTTTGATTTTCAAATTATATTTTTTTAAATCTGAAAAAATATAAAATAAAAGATAATTTTGAAAATTTTGAAAGGTGATAGGGTTCACATTCAAATTCTTATGCTAATTTGTCTCAAATGTATATGCTACCTAACACTTAATCCTCCTTTATTTGACCCATTAATTATTTTTTACTTTAAGTTTAAACCATGGGGAAAAAAAATTTAATGAGAGAAAACGATGGTTGATCAATAATGCTGTATCTGAACGGATTCAAGGTTCTATACATAGAAAAAATTGAAAAACATGAAAGTGAGTTTACACACCTAAGTAAAATTCTGCAGATAAAATTGTTTTTTCAATCGCAGGGAAGCAATAGTAATGCCTTCATAAATTTTAAACGTATATAAGATAAATAATTTTTTAAAGATAATTTTGTTCTATATAAAAAAAAATAGATCACTAAAATTAATTCCTGAACTAGTTAGTGAAAATATAATACGTTACCACAGTATCTATATGAATGTGTATGACATAAAACACAGTAATAAATTGTGTTTGTGTGTGTGACAAACAAGTGTTTCTTTAATTTATGCCTCTAGTAATAAAACGAGTGTTCCCTCTAATTGTTGTGCCAAATAACAATTGTTAAAATGGTTTCTGTCTTGGGTTTATTAGCTGTTTCTGTTTTGGGGCTTTTCTGGCTTGGCCCATTCCCTTTTTTGTTATTTCTTTTTGGCTAATTCTCCTTGCACCACATCAATTGTGATCAGCACCCATTTTTTGTTTTAAAACTCCAAATTGCCTTGCCACCTTTGATGGATTTTCTCATCGAAAATGAGAAAAAAAAGCTTTCAGATCTTGGCGTCCAGAAGGTATGTGCTGTGGATGGTCATATCCGAAAAACACATATCTGAATTTGCATATCCAGAACTTCCTTATTTTTGTTACGGAAATGGATATCCAAAAATGTAAAACTAAAATATACATTTTTTGTGTAGATGTTGAGTACAAATCACAATTGATCTGGTGTGTACAAATACCTAGCCAAATGACAAAACAATAAAACTTACAAATAATAGCCAAACAACAAAGCAATAAAGGTAACAAATAAAGAACAAAAAAGATAAAAAATAAATAAAAAATACATAATTACTGTGCAAACTGAATATCTCTTCACTCAAGACCTTGTATAATCCAACCCTTCAGAATGAAGTGTGAAATTTCCAACTTGATCCAATGGTGAACAAATCTGTAGTAGCAGTTTTACAGTTGCAGCACTGTGAAACTTCAAGAATGACTTTCTCTCAAAAAAAATGCTAGTGTTTTGAGTGACTTCAGAGCTTTTCTCTTACTCTCTTCCTGACTTCAAACCCCTTTCTACTTAGTTAAATGAGACATCAAGTGAGCTTCTCAATTTAGACTTTTTCTCTACATAGGAAAGGAGTCCAATACCCAACACACAGAGCCATATTAAATTAATAACTGACATCAAGTTACTACAATAGTCCTATAAACTTTAGAATGATTTTACTATAACGCTCTCTTACTTACATTTGGGAGTTTTTTCATGTAAACACTTCACATAGTTTGGTTCTTCTATGGTTTGCCTACGGATGACCAATTGATACAACAATATTTGTGTCTTTTATCAGAACAACAATACTTATATAACAACTAAAAAGATTACATATATATATATATATATAGTTATGTTTGGTTTTCACTTCACCTATGTGAAACAGAAAGCAACATGGTTAGATTTTATAATGAAGCCTTTCTTCTTTTCTTGACAGAATTTTTTAGTGCTCCAGCAGCATTTGCAGAAGAGGCTGCAGGATTGATGACTTTCCAAATCTTAGAGACATTCCTAGCAGTGTTAACAGCTTGTCCTGCACTTGCCAACACATGCTCAGTAGCCTCTCCCGCTTCTTCCCCAAACCTGTTGCCAAACCATCCATTTTAGCTAAGCTTACATTTATGTATCCACAACATAGGTGTTAAACATGGTGTGTGTTTATTTTTCCATTTATATTGTTCAAAACTAAAAGCTTAAAAGTGTAGTTTCTCTCACAACTGTGCTTTAGTAAGTGTGCACCATGGAAGCAAATCATATCCAATGACGCAGATAGTTTTTAACACTATTTTCAATGCACACTTTTCGGTTGGTTGAAATTAATGCAGATAATCTATTAGTTTGGGAATGACACTCACTTAGTATTATTAGAAAGTTTATTGCTAAAAAATTTCGGTTGAAAGAAATGCATCACACTTTTGTTTCAAGTTGAATACTATTTTGTTTATATAGTATAAAGTTTTAAGTTTTTTGCAGTCATTTTACTGATTTGGCTGATAGATTGATGCAAGGTTTTTTAAATCAGCTCATGAATGTAGTTGCAATATAATGTCAAGATTTTTTAAATTTCTAAAATTGTAATAATGATTACAATTTAAAACCTTAAATTCACGTGGCAAAAGGTCATAATGTTACATAAAAAAAGAGTTGATCTCAAATTTAAGTTTACAACACTTAAACTAGCTGATTAAGATGTTACAGTTAAAACCAAGAGCCTAGTAGTTATGTCATCATCAGAATGGAGAAAAAGTGTTGTCCAAGTTACTTAGAGTTCACTTTCAGGCATAAATTGTCAATGCCTGGTTCAACTATAAATTTCGGGTATATAAGCAATATAATAATAATAACACTATTACCTGTTGGAAACCATTCTGGTAGCAGCTTTGGAGGTGGCAGAAAAGGTTTGTTTTTCAGCAGCTTCAGCTGCTTCAAAAACTCTATCTGTGCATTAAACACAGAAATCAAGTTGATGGTGCTTGTTTAAAAGAATGAGATTAGCTTATGGTGCTTATTTAGGTATCCAACATAACAACAATAAGATTGGTATATGAGTTTTTAAAGACCAAGTAGTGTATGCACCATTAATGTAGTTTTACATTTATATTCAATTGTGACATAAGAAAAATGTCTTGGACTTTTATAATAATTATCTTTCACACTATATTTGTACTACTTATATGATTTTTGAGTAGTTGACAATGCAAAACATTTTCTTAAAATGTCAGAAAATTTGATAATGAGGACCATGCTATCCTTATAGGATCTTAAACTTTGGTTTGTTTGAGAAGTGTTACTTACTGACTGCATCAAGGGAAGCCAATAGCACCTCTCCAGGGAGCATCTTTAGGAATGTCTGTCCTGGTTGGGATTTAATAACACGAGCCATCACTGATCCACTCATTGTTCCAACACCATCATGCAACGAATTGGTTAACTTTTCTGTCATATTTGTCAGTTTTCTCACACTAGATTGCAAACATGGAAAAAAATCCAAGTTAGTTTGTAATTATACATATCCTCTTAAAAGTTAAGACAATGTATGAAAATGAAAAATTCTTATAGTCAATAATCTAGTCCTTAAACATGAACTCAAATTCAATCTCATCACATGTTTCAATACCATTTGAGGTTTTCATTCATTCCACTGTTCTTTGTGGCATCATTCCTGTTGTTCATGTTAGCATTGTTCTTTTCTGCACCACTATTTAGGATCGCTTCCCCTCCTTTCTGGATCTGCTTTTCATAACAGGTTTTTGATGAAAAGCATAATGATTTATTTGTTTCTTTTCAAATGAGGGGGAAAAACTAAAAAGAGAAAGCATGACTCAAATTTTATTATGTTAGATTATAAAATAAGATACAATCACATAATTTTGATGTGTTTATCTATCTTTATCACTATTTGCACTTATTTATATACTATAAAATGTCCTTGTCTATAGTCGAGATAAGGTCCGATCAAGGATGACCTAATAAGACCAATAAACTCTTGCTAGGATATATTCTACATGGCTATGATACCATAGTACAAATGAGACTTTAAACCTAACTCAACCTTATAAAATTAGTTTATGTTGCACCTATTTATATATTATGAAATGTCTATATATCTAATCGATGTGAAATCTCCAACAATCTCTTTATTTATTACATTTCAAATTTTTTACTCTGTTTTATTTCTTAACCATATAAATTGTTCGATGATAAAGATTTCTCTTATAAAGGCTTTTCTTATAAGAGGAACAAACCGTTCAGTAACTCAAGCATCTCATGCCAGAAAGTTTCTCTTTTTTGACAATAATCTGTAAGCCAAGCTGTTGACTGAGAATCTCAGACATTTTTTTTTTCATATATAAGACCTTGAAGCACCATACTCACAACTCAGAAGTCTGATATTGCAATTTGACTTTAACACAACATAGTCAATGTTTCAATTTCACTCAATTTTCCCAACATCAAGATTTCATATTGTAAGAACTAAGGAGTAATATAAGAGAATTTGTTTATTCATGTTGGATTATTAATAATCATGTTATAATATCAACTACTGAATTGATTCTAAATCTAAATTGGTTTCACATGTATGATCCGTTTCATCATAAACTGGTAAAAATATATAGATATATATTAGTTATTGCTGAGTAAAATTGATTTTGCCTTCAATCCTCAATTTGACCAAACGTGATATTCATTGAATTAAAAAAGTTACACTTACTTTCAAGGTAAGAAAATTCAAAAGATAATCCCTTGACTTCATAATTTTTTAACCAAAACTAGTAGTTTCATTCAAAATCAGTTTTTCAAATCTTTATCCAAGCCCCACTTGAGCTGTTTTTTCATTGAATGAAAAAACTATACTGAATTATGCTATTAACCTACTTTTAAACTAAACCCATTTAAACATAAATAATTTCAATTCAAAATCAATTTTAACCCTAATGATCAGTTGAAAGAAAGCAAAACAGAAAAAGAAAAACCAGTGAAATGCTGGTGTTATTCAACAGATAAACCAAACCAAACCTGGTTGGTGTAAGCATTGCTGCAAATGAAGATACCCTTAACAATCTGACCAGTCCCTCCTGCAATGGCCCTGGCAATAAAGTGGTTGTAATCCTCAACCCGTGGGGCAAAGTCCTCCCAATCAAGGTCACTCTTCTTGCTCCTTTCCAACCCAGAAAAGCAACAGTGCTCCTTCAGAAAAGAATCCAGCATCCCCATGTTCCCATCACACTCTTCTGGAAAGGTCACACCATAGCTAAGAGGGTCACCACCATTTTTCACAGGCAGAGAGAAGAGGTAGTGAAGAGCATCCACCTTCACCACTGGCTCGTCCTTTGTCAAGGGCCACTGAACACTGCTTCCAACTTTTACGACTGTTGCCAGTGCCACATTCTGGTCCATGACCCTCGTGATTGTGAAATGCCCTTGAGCCAGTTGAAGGGCTTCTCCTTGTTCCATGAGATGAAGTTTGCATCCTGGGATCTGCAGCAGAAGCTGTTGTGTGGGAGTTTTGGGTTTCTGCAAGTGTTGAAAACCCATCTCTGATTTTGCTCTGTTTGCCATGTTCTTTCTTTGGGGTGTTAATGGAGATAGATCGATCAACAACACAAAGGTTTTTGCATACAGTTTAACCCTTCATCTTCCGAATTTTTGTTTTAATTTTTTTTTTAAAAAAGATGAGTTTTAATATTATTCATTTCGTTTGTCCGTTGGATTAAAAACAAGAGCAAGCTGATGTCACATCATCAAAAAGCACTATAACTTAATTATAAAAAAATTCCACGTAAGTGCTATGCAATTCTAGTATATTGAAGTATGGTTCTTTTTAATTAAGTGGGGCAATTCTTTCCCTTTCTTTTAATAAAAAAATTATGAATTTGAATTATTCCTAAGTGGGTTTAATTATTTCCCTTTCTTTTTAATAAAAAAATTATGAATTTGAATTAATCGTACAAAATATGATTTTAATGTAATAAAATTGTATTATGGTGAGACGATTTTTATATGTCAAAATCGTATTAAGGTTACTCAATTTTTATATTGAAAATATAGTTATGTAATTACTATAACTTTTCTTTTTAACTAGAGTTATATCTAGGTGACATGATTTTCAATTCAAACCATGTTATACTGAAGTTAGTCATGTCATCCTTAGACAACTTATGTATAACATGTTTTAAATTGAAATCATATCACATTGGTACGATTTTTGTTGTTCTATAAAATGAGACTTGTTTTACAATTTTTTTTGGTTAGTTAATGTTCATTTTTATGTAATGGGTAAGACATCAATCTCCCAAAATAATATATTGTTCAATTTTGAACTTTTTTTTTCTATTAGACTCAATATAATATTATAAACTCTATAAAATGTCCTATCTTCAACACTTCTCTCACGCTGAAGTTATCAATTTGTATATGAAACTATATATTACGGGTGATCGAATGACTTGATAAACCCAAAAAATACTTGTTAGGATAGATTTCAAATAACTCTAATACTATGTCAAAAAATGGTAAACCTAACTTAACTTCATAAAACTCTAGTCGATATGAGATTTTCAACCATATACATTCATACCAAAATTCAATACTCACACAGTTTGCATGTAGTTAATTTTATAAAGTTAATTTCAATTAGAAATAATATATATATACATATATATATATATATAACTTGTTAAATTTATAATTAATTTTACTTTTAAAATCAAATCTTCAATTGGAAAACTAAACATATGAACATTTACTTTAAATCATGTTAATGAAAAACTAGTGTGTTCCTCTGTCTCCCATATACAAAATTGAAACGTGTAGTAAAATTTCATTTTCTTCTTAAGCCAGAAAGCAGAAAAAACATCTCATCATAACGAATCTTGCTTTTGAAAATTTGAGCAGTTGATAATCAAGAAGTGATAAAACTTCATCAATGTTCACAGATATGCAGCTTATTTTTTGTGTACTTGACACTACATGATAATATATAATGTTATTGAAGAATGTTGCATAGACAGATAAAGATAAACTAGTTGAATCTGCAGAAAGCTGAAACAAGAGAAGAAGATGCAAAGGCCAGAAACGCTACGAAGGATAAAGCAACAGATGCTTTGGCAATTTCCATGAACTTGTCTTCTAAAAGAACAATTGACAAATTATGAGTTGTGGTGGCAGCTGAAGATGATGCTGATATTAGAAGATATGCCATGACCTGAAGTTTTTCAAGCCATCAAACACCTTGCTTAGTATGCAATATATAAAATATATGCCATGATGCATGAATTAGGTTATTTATATTATTTTTGTCCATAAAAAAATGGTCATGTGTCAGTTTTAATAAGAGACGCGTATAAAAGACAGATAGAGTTAGTTAAGTATTAAAGACAGAATTATAAAATAGAAAATCAATTAATAAAGGATAAATATAAGATTCAATATGATGTGACAGATCCAATAGACTCATTAACAAGTATTATAAATAGATGAGTATTTAATTCAGTAGTTTAGTTTTTTTTAAGAGTGATTAACACACAAAGACTAATTTAAGCTTTGAAGAATTCCTGGAGGTATAACACCTCAAACGAAAAACCGAAAGGTAATTCCAGAAACACAAATGATTGAGAGAAGAAATTGCCAGAGAAAAGGAAAAACAAGAAGGACAATGACGAATTTTTGAAAACACTCGTAAAATTTATGTACAAATTAAAAACTAAACATATATAGGTACCTTTTCAGCCAATGGGAACTGAGGTGGAAGAATATCACTAACATGCATGCATTACCACAATAGGCATCATAACTTTTTCCATGATTAAGATATAGGAGATTTATTAAACAACTAATGACATGAATAATGAATAAAACTATGTACTAAATTTGTTTATTGTATATATAACTGATAGAATGAAAATCCCTGAAGTGTGAAAAAGTTTACCTGATCCATAGCAAAGTTGAAGTAACCACGTAGTTTGGGATTCACTGTGTGTCTTTTAGTAATGAAATATTTGACCAGATCAAATATTTGCAATGCTGAATACACAAATCCAATCACATTCACTGAGAAACAGTACCTGAACAATAACACCCAAAGCATTACCAAGACCTTCACAAATGCTACTAAACAATGGCAGTTGCACCAAGCAGAAGCAATCATAATAAAATTATGTGAAAATTTTCATTGGATAATCTCAAAAGCCCCATTATTTGATTAATGTGATAAAAGAAGAATAGTTTAGGAAAAAAATTGTTGTTCTGCATGAAAAAGCAATTCCAAATTAAACTATTTTTATGCACTTTTCTAGTAGTTAATAGTTAAATAGGTTGAAGCATATATATCACATTTATAATAGTTAAGTGATTTTCTTAAATAAATAATTAAAAAAATTAAAAAATAAATTAAGGAAATGAAATAAAATTACTTTATAAATTAAAATCAATCAAGTACTTGCTCAACTATTTTATAAGTTTTTTATTTTAACTTCTAAATATCTCAACTTTATTTACCTTACAAAACCCCTTAGCAAAAGAATTCTACAATTGAAAAGCTACAATAACCTAGAAGTTGAAAGTTTGGACTTAAGTTTTATTTTCTTTTTTTATTTCAAAAATGTAAATTTATCTCCACTTTACTTTTTTTATGTTTTTACATTTTTTGTGCAAAGAACACTGAAAATGTTTTTTTACTATTTTTTTTTCACTATTTCCTACATTAAAAATAAGAAACAAAGTAAAAACTCGAAAATAGAGGATTTGTTCTTCAAAAAGGAGTTTAGGTGATTCTAAACTATATGACTCAAACAATGTGATAATTAAATATGATATGATAATTAAATACATACATATATATATATATATATGGTTTCATATTAAATTAAATCATGTAGAATATCAGGTTGAAATATCAGTTGAAGTAGGTTTAGATAAATTTTCATCATATTCTCATTTCATGCTGAAAAAATGATTCAGCATCCAAAATCGATGCCAAATGAAGCAATTTTAAGTATTTTCTGTGTTGGAAAAGTTTACAAAGATTCACTACTAATTTGTCTTTGTAATAAAAACAACCAAACATAACTTATATAACTTCAAAATCAATGTCACATAAACTAAGTTTTTCAATGCTATAAACAAAAATATATGAATGGGAGAGAGATAGTAAGTGCAACTTACTTGAATTCCTGTAAGTAATACCAATGAATTTGAAAGTCTTGTAGAGATGATGCTTCATCGTCGGAACCAACCAAATTTGATTCATAGTCGGAACCAATCCAATTTGGTGATGCTTCATGCAGTTTTTCCCTTCTATCAGAAGCCAACACAGAGAATGCAATCATGCAAAACACAAAAGCAGCAATTCTCAGACTCAGCACAACAATGTGCCAATTACTCACTTTCTTGGACACTCCATCACGTGCCCCTTCTTCAACATCTTCCACATCCATCACTGTCACACTCTTCTTGTTCACTTCCTTGATGGCACCATCGCTGATGGACTGAGAGTGGCTGGCCACCACCCTCTGAAGGTCCCCTTCGCTCACAGAGTGGTGGCTGTGAGAGTTGTTGAACGAGTCTCGAAGGGTTGGAGCTGAAGGAGGTTTTGAAATTGGGTGGTGGTGGTGGCTTTGTTCTTTCTCCTTTGAGGGTTTTAGTTCTTCTTCTTCTTCTGTCTTCTCTGAGTGCTTTTTCATTCTGTCACCTTTCTTTTCTTGAGATGGAGTTTCAGTTTTGGTTGTGGTCATGGTGAATGTGTGATCAAGAGTTCTTTTGAATTAGATGCACTACAACACTGAAAATGCTGTTGTTTGATGCATGATAAATATATCACTTGTGAATGCTACTTGATAATTATTTAATTAATCAATAATAATAATAATAATATAATATATATATATATATATGACGTTGACAATCATATATCATACACTAAAAAAATAATGAAATGAAAACTAATATTAGATAAAAAAATAATAATGAAATGAAAAATAATTAGTAATTAGAGAATATTTTAAAAATAAAAAAAATTGGTTTCTAAATTAGTTTTCATTATTAAATAGTTTTTAAATTAGTATCTAATTAGTTTAGCAAAGTTTTAACTACCAATTATTTGATTTTTAAATTTGGTAGTAAAAACTTTGATAACTAATTAGATACCAATTTAAAAACCATTTAACAATAATAAAAATTAATTTAGAAACTATTTATTTTTAGTCTCTGGTATCTAATTTAGTCACCAACTAATTATTTTGGTATCTAAAATTAGTTTTTATTTCATGATTTTCTTGTAATGATATTACAACTACCATGAAATTTTACTGAAATTAAACAAATCAAAGTTATAAGATATAATTCAATTTATAAACTTGTGAAAGTAACATTTATATATATATATATATATATATAATTTGGTGAATAGCTAAGTAATTTGAAAAGGTTAATTTTATATGACTTTAAATCTTACTAGCAAGTTTCATGAGATGATCCAATATAAGTTATTTATCTTGAAAATGTTAAATAATCAAAGAGAAATGATTTTGTAGTTTATATATAATGGTACTTTTCTGCTCAAGTTTTTATTTGAAATTACTGTTAGCTTGATGGTTTAATTGTGTGATTATAATATTTATTTTGATGATAATAATAATAATTGGTGAATGGAAAGAAATAAAAATTGATTAAATCGTTCTTGTTTCATTAAGCATATACAAATTTATCTCAAAATCAAATTTAAAATTTTAGAACAAAGAAAGAATGAGATAAAAAGTTTTTTTTTCAAATTTTTTTATCAGAAAAATAAAATAATATATATATAAATTATCAATTTTATTTATTATGATTAATTATAAAATAAAATATGCAACTATACATTTTAACATTATTTTAGAAATTTAGCCACTTTATGTTTATTTCTCACACATAATAATTATATTTTCAATTTTACGTATTTGAACTCTTTTATTATTAAGTTCCTCTTCAGAATTTCATAATAGTGAAATCACAAAATTAATAATAGCCGATTAATATAATACGGAATTAAACTTAAACAAATATGAAGTTCAATATTTTTTTCTTACAAAATTAATATATAATTAAGTGCTATGAATCAATCTTTCTATGAAAAGTTTTTTAGGAAGTTTTTTTAAACTAATAAAATCTAACTTATTTTTTAATTTTACTCATTCTATATTTTTTTAGTGAAACTACAAGAGAGCAAAGTAATCCATTAACACTAATCACCATTAACAATTAATCTTCTGATCTGACCTTTGGAATAAGTGAAATTGCTTAAAAGCAATGCATGCCATTTTTGCATAAAATACAGATCCTGGGAGCTTCTGGTTCATATGTAATCACACTGCAAATTATTGGTTAAACTTAAATTAAATCATTAATATGCCCTTCTCTTCCATTAAAATGTTATTTCTACCTTTAACAAGTAATTAAAAAAATAATGATGCTTTGCTTTTTTTTTTCTTCTTCTTCACATTCTTTGTAAATAAAACAACATTTCACAGATATATCTATATACCTTTACACGGTTTTAACATATATTTTTATCACTTTAAGTTCATGTAAGTTTCCTATAGTAAAATTCATTTATGATAACAATACATATTAATTTTTTTTTTAATATTTTAATCTCTAGTAATGTAAGATTTTTAAGGATATTCATTTACAAGAGTCGTAATTTTGTGTCCAAATCTTTTGCTAAATGTACACCAATTATTGCAACAATTTCTATGATAACTATTGGTCATAAGTAAGAGACAAAATCAGCAATTGACATCATGATGAAGCCAACAAAATTGTGATTGAGAGAAATGTGTTTTTTGATCATGGCTTTTCTTCTGCTTCAAACAGTGAAGTTTCAAACTGATGGTTTCTACGAAATGTTAGTTTATTATTGATTCTAAACAACCTTTTCTAGCACAACTATAAGCCACAAGCAAGGGACCAAATTTTTTGTTTATGCCATGAACTCTATAAGATTGAACCACTATACGTCAACTATCTAATACTATCTAATACAACTGTGTTTTGGCAAAGTAAAACACACACTATAAAAAAAAAAAAAAAAAAAAATTTTAAAAAAAAAGAATATTTTTTTTTTATTTTTATTAAATTTAATATATTTTAAAATTTAAAAAAA
>Ga0123342_1000126_pt1 | contig 93847 bp, 57 predicted proteins | sample Turbeawhitnodule_FD_89960 | JGI IMG/M metagenome (GOLD analysis project Ga0123342, IMG submission 89960) | Root nodule microbial communities of legume samples collected from Mexico - Turtle bean Mexico white nodule | ecosystem: Host-associated > Plants > Roots > Nodule | place: Mexico: Nepantla...
CCCCCCCCCCCCCCCCCCCCCAAACCCCAAATAAAAAAATATAACTAAAATAAGTTAAGTAATTTAGAGACATCCAAACAGAGCATGCAGCAGAAGTGTTTGTCAAAGGGCTTACATGGGAAGAGTAGGGAAACTAAGTCTGGATGTTCAGAAACAAAAACTAAAAAATATGTTTGGATGAAACTAGATGGAGCCTAAGGTTTCAGATTTGTGTCATTTTCGAAGCATCGTGCTATAGCTTTACAGCTGGTATGGTGGAGAATGTACTTGGGTATAGGATACAAGTGGATGACAACAACAGCAGTGAACATGAAAGTCCATTATAGGAACCTTATATATATCCTACTATCAACTATGTACCCCCAATGGAAAGCATTTCCTGTTTGTACAAATCTCCAACAATATCTATCCAAATATTATTTGTCAACATTTTCACACAAATCAGAAACATATGGTTCAAAATAGTTAGGAGGGGCGTCAGAACATGCCTCAAATACAAGTCTCTAATATGATATTTCAATCAAGGTTCCCCATCTCTTAAAAAAGGTTAGTGCCTAGTTTAATATTAAACATGAAGATGTGGGCAACTAGTGTGCAAATATACAAGAGAAAAACAATTGATAGGGTAACAGTCAACCTACTTTCACTCATATAACCGTTCTCTTCCTAATGAGTGTTAATTAACCAATGATTACCATTACAACACCTTAACAACATCATAATGACTCATCAATCAACAATGACCGTTATACGGCTACTAAGCCTAACTATTAAATAGACCTAAAGGACGCAATGAAAAACCAAACCACTGACCCAAAGACATTGGTTTTCTACTTCCGGAGGACCTACTACCGATATTCTATTGAGAACCTTAAGAAATGCAAATAAACTTTTCTGACAAAAACACTCCGCAAATGATATATTTTCTCCCATAATAAGTATCTATACATGTTGCATATGGACATAATAGAAAACTTTTGGGACGACAAGAATTCAAGGATGGGCCAGACACCAAGATACGAATATAGCATTCCCTTCTGTGCTAGGCATCTTTTCTAAACATTATTACCTAAACCGCGGAATGTGGAACATGTTGCCACATTGCCACTGCTGCTCTTCACGTCCCAAATCAAAGAAGATTTTTACTTTCACAGCACATTAGCTTTTAGTTCTTTGAAAAATGGGCAACTTAAGGTAGTTGTTGTAAGTCAATGATAAGTGAATAATCTCAAAGTACTAACTCTAGGCTATACCAGCACTAGTCAAATGATAATGAAAACCCGGCACGTTATATGGTAAAATTCTACTAGCTATACATTGGAAACATAATGCTGTCCCTATTATAAAGTCTGATTCGAAGAAACCAACTTGCTCCTCTCATGTGGCATTCTAAGTAGCCAAAAAGGGTACTGGTAACCTACTTGGCAAGTTGGTTCCGTAATTTCTTACTCTAGAGAGAATAGTAAGCACTAGAACAGACTTGACTGGTTGAAAATGCTATATGGTAACGTCACGGCACCACCACATGCATGGAAATAAAACCAAGCACTGGACCAAATCGTGGAAGGAAGTGGACCATCCGTCAACAGCAAAAGTGCCCAAAACGCACCACACTTACGTCATCGTAAACCAGCACAATCCTCACCTATGATGCATATAATATAAATATCACAAGAGTGTGAATGTGTATGTAGGCCGTATATAGGTATACGTGGAGGTAAAAGATTCAAAAGGGGTGGTCCCCACCGTAGTATGAGGACCCAATATTGGTTTGATTTTGTTGGTTTTCACTAGGATGGGGAAAAGAAGCTAAGCTGCAAAAGAAAAGTTTGTAGATGTGAAGAGTGAGATGGGACTAAGAACCTGCGCACTCAGGCTTTTGACAACTTCTTTTGTACTCGACGTGCCACTCTCACCACCTTCTTCCCCCTCCTCCGCCGTTTGCTTCGTACACGCTATGCATGTAAACATTTCCACCACTTCTCACTGATGCTCACCTTTTTTTGTTTTTCTCCTGCACACCAACGACAAAGAAACAAAAGCGTTTATGAGCAAAAAAGTGCCGAAAGTTTAAACCCATATGAGTTAATACGCACGCCGTTGGTTTTGATTTGAAAGAAGAAAGAAAAACATAAAAGAGCAATGAATAAAAAATGAAAAACGAAACGGTTGGGGATAAAGTCGAGATATGAGAATATATAGGTGGAGGGAATCACTTTCATTGAATAAAACAGTGACAGGGAATGACCATTTCCGGTAAGTAAAAGCAATGGTTAGAGATAAAGAAGGCACCGAAATAAAGAAGAACCAGAAGAAGCAACCGAGTTAGAATGCAACTAATGAAATAATATTAATAATAATAACAATGAAAGAATTGAAAAGAAAACTGGTGAGGTAACAAAATGGTCCTTAGCTAAAAATACAAAAGGGAAAAGCAAAGCAATCTTGAGCAGCACAAGGCTCGGGATCAGAGCAAGAGCAAAAGCTATAGACACCCCAAAACCGAAAAGAAGGAATAATTGAAAGCAGAAAGAAACAAAACGGAGGCAAGTGCGAATAAATGCAAAGAAAGAGTGAAGGGTCATTGATCATCCTCGTTAGAAGAATGATCAAGAATAATTCCACAATGCCACATACTTACTGCTGCAAGTAGTTGCAGTGATAGAAGGTAATAAGTAATAATGTGGGGTGGTGCTTTATCGTACAAAAATCGAAAATAAAAGAAGCAAAGCGTGTCGAAGCCGAAGTTTTCTGACACGTCCCTCACGCACCCGTCTACTCTTGTGATTCTCTTCTTCTTCTCTCTTTATCTTTTCTGTAAATCGCAATCAATCCCCGCTCTCCGAGATAACACTCCAAAACCAAAAAGCTAAGCACCACCGAGTCCGAGTCCGAGTCCGACTCACTCACTACCTTTTAGAGAGAGAAACCACTACCCTTCAGCAGTACTGCAATTATTATTACTCGTTCCAAAGAAAATAATAATACGAACAAAAAACAAGGTTATTGTCACACGCTAAACAAAAAACAACATGGGTTGAACGTGAAAAATTGTTTGTCGGAGGATGAAAGGTGTGTGTGATGCAGGCAAAGAGACATGAGAAGAAGATGAATAAGCAGAAGAAGAGAATTGTTGTATTATAAAAGTGATGTCATCGGTATAAATAACTATTCGAAAACGACTTACCAAGGAAACCTCAACTGCTTCTTCTTGTGCTTTGTCTCTCTGTACACACACTCTCTCTCTCTCACACACACACACTAAGGAATCTTCTACGATCTTGTTCTAAGCTTCAGGTTTTGGTCTTCTTTATACTCGTTCCTTCTCTTCCCTCGGCCTCATCGATGGACGGTTCGTCTGCACCACAAGCACACGTTTTGTTTCGCTTTCGGAGGCGCACTCCACCCCCACCACCACGAAAACCGTGCTTGCTACGTTGTCGTTTTTCGCATGGCCATGAAAATGATGAAATCGGTCCACATGCCAAATTGCTTGGGATCCGAAACCTAATTGTCGAGTTCTATGTCAATGCAACTAAACAACAAAGATTTCGCAACGCACAGCTCACACATGCTCTGTCACTTACAATGAAGCACTACAATGCCATACAAAAACACTGACACGCGAGAATTTGGAGATAAGAACAAAAACTCCACGGAGAGAAAATGCAGTACTGAGCTGGGAAATTTAACAGAGGAAGAGAGTGTATGTGTGTGTGTGAGTATGTGAAGGAGTTACGAGACGAACTGAGACGAGAATTCGAGGTGGCGATATTTTGAAGAGAGGAAGACAGAGTTTGAGGTTGTCGTATTTATATTTGAGGGTGTGGGGTGACGGCATCAGGTTTGGGCGTTAAGTTTTTTTGAAGGAAAATGTTTTAGAGAGAGAGAGAATGAACATTGGGACCTACATGTCTGGTCCAGGTTGATCCAATGGTGAAATTTGTAACTTTTTTTTAAGATGAGGCTACGTGTCGTCTTTTCGTTGGCTTTGATCATTTGATGTGTTTTTCAGGGGAATGGATGGCTGAGATTTGCTCAGGAGATTGGGGTTTGACAGGTTTCAAAATTTTGGAACTTTGCCATCCAGCTTCTATGTTTTTAAATGTAGATTTTATTATCATTTATTTTTCATATTTAAATTTACATCTAATTTTATCCTTTTTGAAATTACTTGCTTTTGTTTACTAACGTTTAATTTATCATTTTTTTTAATTAAAATGATTAAAAATAAATACAAAATAAAGTGGACATAACAATCAACCAGCGTGTTATGTGACTTCACATTAATTTGTATAAACTAATGATAATTTTCACTATTTATTTTGATAAATTCTGAAATGAGATTATTTTTGTTCATCGTGCTACTCCATTAAGTATTGTTATTCCCTATAAGAAAATCCATGTAATTTTAATATATAAAAAATTTGGAAAACTAAGTTAATAATTAGAAGTTATATAAAGGTTAGATAAAACCATGTATTATTAAAAAGGGGAAATTCGTGACATATGTACCATAACTTATTATTTAATATACACATGACATGAGTCTAATTTTAGAGTGATGGTGCTAACTCGCATTATTCAACATGATAAAATGTGTATTAAATAATTATGAAAGGTAATCAAACACTATTAGAAATTAAATCGGAAACAATAGAAAAACATAATAACATCACATTTTTCACTTAACATGGTCATTATTTATTTTGTAGTACAAATTTTAGATAGAGTAATATAATTTTCTTTAATTAAGAGATGAAGTTCAAACTCTAATTAAATAATGTTATAGATTTATCAATAACATCATCCTCTTACAAGCCACATACATAACTTGTGAAACACCCCTTTCAAAAGAAAAAAAAAACAAATTGATGATCATGTTCTCTAGTATTAAATATTCATTCACTAGATCCTAATAATGAGACCATTTGCTTTCATCAATTTTTTTTTACAATTTTCTGAAAATGAAACATTCTAAAATACCAACTTGATAAAACACATAACTAGAATAATTGACGTGAGAGTTGAACAAGTGAAAACTTAACCAATATAGGTTGTTAATTTTGTTTAAAAGTAAAGAATATAAGTTGCATTTTTGAAAAAGAGAATCAAGAGAGTAAGAATAATGTTTCCTTCCATGTTAAGTGTACGTTTGAACTTTAAAGGGTTGCATGTGCAACAATTTATTGGTCATGCTAAACTTCAAACCCTAGCTATAGATTACTAGAGATCGGTTTATTCTAAACTTGATGCTTTTTGTGATCATCGATCCTTTTCATAAAAAGTTCATCACTGTCTTCATCAATACCTCAAGTTTCTTTCACATGCATGAAGCTTATTCTATCAAAAGACATTATGGTAATGGTGATTTTCCAATTCATACTTCTCAAACTTAGAATATATGAATCTATGATTCTACATTTTCAGACTCTATCATAACAACTACTCAATTCTGAGAGCTGAACTTATCCATGCATCATATCCTTTAATAAGTTTGATAGGACAATCAAACCAAAATTAATCATAATTAATTTTTATGTAAAGTTGGTTTACTCAACCCATTATAGATCAAAAATAAAATCATACAAATTACCACTTTACATGCAAGGTTATATAACACTAGGCTAAATTTATTTTAAAATCATTTAAAAATAAAGAATATGTATTTTTAAAATACTACGAAAAATATTAAATAGAAAATAATTTTATAGAAAAAATAATAATTAATCATTATATTAATTAAATTAAATACTATTTTAAAGACTAAAAAAAAATTATTAATATTTAAGAGAATAAAATTGGTAGATAAAACTTTGAGAATTAATTAGATATTAATTTAAAATTATTTATTAATTTATTAATAATACAACTATTTTATATATTAATAATTTTTTGATTTTTAATATAATTTAGTTAATATAATGACTAATTATTTTTTATTTTTAAAATTAGTTTTTATTTAATAATTTTCTAATAATAAAAATTATTTAATTTTTCATTTCTAGTCTGAATAAGATCTTATGAATTTTAATGAAGTGAAGTTATGGCAACTAAAATTAGTTAATAATGTTATAAGCTATGCACACAAGTTTAGTTTTGAGTAACGTTTACAGTATTTTTAAAGCTACTAAAGTAAATTAAAAACCATCAACATCAAAACACACGCATGGGATTTTGAAATAGTAGTTAACAATTATTAACAACTTTTACTGAAAAATTTACAATAATTATACATAGAAATCAAATTATTAAAATGGTTTCAAAATTTAAATTATTTTTTCTTAAAACGGCTACCATCAAGCAATAACTAATAATAATTTTTAGATAACTAAGCATATGCATTTTATAAATTTTTTCTTTATTGGAACCAACAAAAGTGGGTGCTTTTAACATAAAAGTTAACTCTAATTTGTTTGGTATTAAAATAATTATTGTGCTTTAAGAAGCATACATGTTTTAACATAAATCTAATTACATTCAAATAGGGGACTAATAAAAAAACATGGTGAATAAAATTTGACATAAAACTTAAAACAGATAGAAAAAGAAAGAAAAAAAAAAAGGCATCTTAAAAGGGACAAAAGTTGGAGCACTGTTGGAAAATACTCTCTGCTCCAAATACGACATTTCCCTATTCTGTCTGCTCATATACTGAACTAGAATCGTACCTAACTCTGCTTTTTTTTGCCACTGAATGTCACTTCCGATTCTACAACTAAACTAATGGAGATCATGAATATGGCTAAAACTCAACTTAACTTTAATTGGCTATAAATTACTTTTGTAAAGTGATTATATCAGTGCATATTATAAATCTTTTAAAAGGGTTGTTTAACATGTTAGAAACACACTAAACTCAAAAGTGTGTGTAGAAACAAACAATGATAAAAGGAATTCTCACCTTATAAACTAAAAAGAAAAGGTTAAGATGAGATTGATGATGGAGAGAGGGGTAGGTTACAGAATCGTTTGGTCCAATCAGTTTGCAAGAGTTTAAGTGCCACTGCTCCAATTGCTTCCTCAACATGTCTCAGTGAGAGAATCAAAATCAAAATTGGAATTGCTATTGAAGCAAGATTTTCAATATGCTTCCACAACACACAACACAAAGATTCAAACCAAAGTCCCTTAATTGCTTGTCAAATGTTTGGTTAGAAAAGAAAATGATTTTTCCTCTTATTGAATTGCTGATATAAAAATCTATATATGAATATGAAACTGCATAAATACTCAAGATCGTAATATAAGCAAAAGTATATGTGTCTTCCATATTTTTACAAGCTTTATTCTTCACTTTTCTTTTCAGTTCAGAAAGAAACACTTTTAACGTGGGATTCATATAAGTTTTTTACTTTTATTTTCTTCCAAATTTTTTCCTTTTATTTTCAACTAAACCAGATAGATGTTTAGTCTCTCTGGTATGCCCATCTTATAGTCATATCAGTATCAGCCTTAGAAGAAGTTGGAGGGAATGACTGTCATAGACTTATGATTAAAAAGGTTCTAGTTTTCTCTTACACGATTTTAACATCATAAAAAAATAATTTTTTAATGATATTTCAATGATCACACAAACCCCTTTTCAAAGATGATATTTTATATTTATGTGTATCTAAAAGTAAAAAAAAAAATCTATAAATAATAAAATATGTTAGAATAGTTATACATTAAGAATCTTTATTTTACTTGGTCCATCATCAACTGTGCTGTTTTGCTTTTGCTATTTTGCCTCCTTTCCATGACTAATTAGCAGGGCATAGTCAGAGAGTGTGCAACCCAAACCACTTCTCCCCAGAGCATAGAGTGATTTGTACGGCAACCAGAAAGAACAGCACTTGCTACCGGCTATACCAGTGACTAATGTGACTTTTTGGCCTTGGCCAGGAGAGTGTGCAACTGGCCATTATAGGTTGTGAGCATGGCTGCAAAGTTTGCACTATAGGCAAGTGATAATGTGCTTTACCCTTAACTTAACCCATCACTTATTTTGTTTTTGTCCTTTGCTTTATTCCTAGGGCTAACTCTCTCTTTAAGCAAAGGATGGTTGGAATTGATGGAGAACCAAACTACAGCACAATATAAAACTACTACACATTCTCTTTTTGTATTTCTCTGCATGTGTCAGCATGCCACAATATTTCTTTTGTTGCTTAGTGTCTTCTCTTTCTGAGCCTGAGAGAGGTTATTCCATGTGTCACCATCTGCGGGGCCATGCTTTTGCTAAAGAAGTTTTTACCGGATCTTGTTAGTGAAGAAAGCATAGTCAAGCTTCAAAGCCATTCCTTCCCTCCCTCCCTCATTCATATACATACATTGCTCTGATTTTCAACAGAATTCAATTCAAATATATCCGACACTTTAATTACCTCTTTGTTATTTTGTTCACCTCTCTTTATCTTGTATGTTTAAAGAGAAAACACAATTGTTAACTTACAAAATACAATTGTTTTCTGTTACTTATTTGCAGGCAGAACAAACCAAATCTTAGTTTTATCTTTTTTTTTGTTTTCTGTCACTTTGAGGAGGGTCTTTATTTTTAATATGATATACCCTTTTGTTTCTAACGTCAAGGATTGGTAATTCTCTAGTCATTTAAGGAACTTACATCATATATTTTATATAGGTACAAACAAATTTGAGGATCAAATCCATGATAAACTAGCTTTATATATCAAAACTGTCACATCTTGCACTTGCTATTACAAACTCCGTGTGTGCATTGGAGAAATACAAGTCTAATGTATGGATCCAAATTCTGTAATGTTGAAAGCCTTAGAATCTATACGTTTCATCAAGCTTGTCAAAAGTCATGTTCAAAAATCCCATGAAAGGTTGAGAAGACATGAAAACATGGTGTAGATTATGCCACTTTTTAACGTTAGGAATGTTCTGTTTTTTCTAGTGAGCAAGAACAGGTAGTAGTAGATATATATTGTTGTACTATAAAAAGCGATCATAAAGCTCTTCATTCGGCAGTCCCTCCCTCAAAGCAAAATCCATACATAATCTCAATCCCCAAGTCTTTCTTTCCCCATTTCCAATGTTTGGTTCTGATTACTTTGGTTTTTATATGATTCTTTTGATTTCTTGTTTCAGATTAAAAACATTACTTACCATCTGTTAAAAGAAGAGACACGAGTGCGCTGTCTCGTGCAAATATACTGTTTATTGAAACTTTAAACCTATCCGTACGTCATACTTATACATGTACATGCTCAAGTAGCTTGAGTATGCAACTTGTTTCTAACTCAATTTCATGCATGTTGCAAATTCAAACCAAGGAATCTTGGGGTTTTGCCAAAATGTGGATTCCTAGGTCTTATGTGTAGTCTTATCTATATGGCCTCTTACAAAGTACATCGAAAGCATGCAAGGGCCAAATTGTAAGGATTTGCTTATTCTTAAAGGAACCTTGTAATGATTAAGGAATAAAGAGTCCAATTAAGATGTGATAGGTTTTAATATCATTAGAAGTATGTAGATTGATTTATAAAAGGAGAATAAGATATTGGCCTATTGCATGATTCGATTTTTGATGATTTGAGAGGGAAAGAAAGGAAAAAAAGGTTTGATTAGATGGAGAGCACAACTACATTTGTTGATTTGTTTGGTGGGGGAGGGAAGGAAATTAAATTAAATAAGAGTAATCTGAATATTCAGCTTGTTTTGATTCTGCATAATGAGAGGATAAGATTATCTGTAAAGGCTGAAAAATTAGAAAAGAAAAAAAAAGGATTACAGAAAAAGATAAAAATATGAACCCAAACTATTCTCTTCTGAACAAAGAGGAAAACGTTCAATAAACCACTTTCTTTTTTCATTTTGGTCCTCTTTACAGAGACAAGATTTAAAACTGTCCATGTACCCCAAACCCTTTATAGAAAAGAAACGGAGTTGCAGCAAATTCATAAGTTACAGCAATTTGATTGATTTGCCAAAGGGAAGTGCTGAGTTCTGAATATTTATTTTGTATTTGCACTCTTGTGTGGCCTACTTTACTGTGGAGGAAAAGGACACATTACTTCACCTGCCTGTGCAACATAAAGACATGATGAGTCAATGTAAGTTCAGGTGTAGAATTGCACGTGTTTTCCACTACACCATGCACTGATTGGTCATCAATCACTTGAATAAGTTCCAACTGATGATACAGTAAAGCAAACTTTTATTTCCATTTCATTGATTAAAATACTGAACATGCTTCACTACAGATACCCCAAAGTTTTTAGAAACAATTGACTACAAGATATGGCTTTGACTATGTACAAGTAATAGCTCAACGGATCATCTCAGTTATTGCTTGTTCATGTATAAATCTCATATATCAATTGTGCAACATATCTTATAACTGATAGAATAAGGCACGATTTTAGTTGTGGCAATGTACACTGTCAGATCTTGCAAGGTGTGACACTATGCAGCCTCTCTTGAAATTTGGACCCTTCTGGGAATTTCACCTGCATCTCACGATTGATTTATAATATCACTTTTACGTGTTTGAGACAGAGAAAAGAGTATGGTGGTTACTGTTATTGTTCTGTTTTAGGTTTTCAATTATAGTTAATAATCCGTAAGCACATTGTTTGACTATGATCACCCCTATCTGTTTAAACTGAGTAGAATTTCTTCAAATATTTAAAATAATTGTATATTCAAAATTCAAACTCTGTTAAACTGAAACAATTTCAAACCAACCAATTAGTGTATGTGCTTTCATTCTCTAATCTATACAAATCAGTGATAGATTACACATGCTACATTTCTGAGAAGTTTTATATAGAACTTAAAGTAATACTCACAATTTTAATCATGGAGAAACTATCAGTACTAAACATGAGAGCAATCACTTGGTAGGGAATCAAAATCACACATATACTCAAATTCAGAGATTAAAAATGCATTTAACTCAATATGGTAATACTTCAACTCTTACGCCAATACGAGGTGGAGACTTGCACGGTATGAAGGTCAATTAGCATTTTTCTCAAGAAATTACTATGAACAAAATTTATAAACTCAATTTAAGAGGAAAAAAATTACACTACATATCAAGCCAATGTAATGTCTAAAAAAATGAGAGGGAGTGAAAATAAGCTCATTCTTTTCCGCATATGGATGACATTGAGTTTGAATTGGTTGTGAAAAAAATCATTTTGAATAATTAAATTATATAAAATAAATTTTATGTTTAATTAGATGTTTTAAGTTAAAATTATTTTTTAAAGTAATTAATTTTGAATTGGGTTTTGATCTCCCAAAAGAAACAATTTTTCTTCAATAACTTACATATAAAGGGAGATTAACATTATTTATTGTATTTTAACATTATTTAATATAAAAACCTTTTTCTTTTATTATATAAATAACCTAAGATTATATTCTAATTTTCACTATTATCACCAAACAATAGAGAAGAGGATTATAGATATTTTTTATAATCCACATCAAACTACATTGAAGCACCAACAAAAATGAAAAACATTCAAGAGCAAAAGAATGGGCTAATTCTTCCTAGATCCACCTCTAAGGGACTGCCAAAAAACAGGCCAATTCTTTTGAGCCTCAGTCCAACCCCAAAAGGAACCATCCCTTAGTGGGTCCCAACTGGAGGACACAATCCCATAACTCACTCCCAACAATGCAGACCCAAAGAAAAAGAAGGACACAATGAAGGGCACCCAAGTGGGCACATCAATCTTCAACCCAACCTTAAGATAGTAGAAAAATGGGAAAAACAAAAGCCCAATACTTAGTGGAATCCCCACTGACACTGCCACCCTGTTCATCATCCTGTTGGTCACTACCTCAGGAATAACTCCCCTGTCTGGTTCTTCTTCTTCTTCTTCTTCTTCTTCATCATCATCACCATCTTCTACATAGTCCCTTTTGATCTTCTTGCTCTTCTTCTTTTTCTTTTTTGAAGGTCCAAACCCCTTGGGCTCCTTAAAAGTTGCACATATAGGGGCAATGTGTGACAAGTGAACCTGATGAGGAAATTCTGATCTGTGAATAGGGAACTCAAACTTCACATTTCCACTGAAATAGCTATTCCTGTTGAGTCTCCATGTATTAATCCTACCATGCTACATTACACAATTCAGCAATCAGAATCACAGACACAAGACTACACAACATTATAGTTAATTCTAATGTTACCAACAGAAAATTTGAACACTACACTAAGCTAATTAATTAATTCTCAAGCGACCAGAATCACATGAAGCAGAATTTCAATCCTAATGTCTTGTGCAGTAGTATTCTAAGTCAGGATTAATATTTTGTTACTCCTATATTGAAAGTTAAGCAGGAAGAAAACCCAATTGCAAAAAACTAGGTTAAATTGGCAAAAATAAAAACTGGAAGCAATTTTTTTTCAAATGGATGAATGTGAAGAGTGGATTGAATGTTTTGTAGAGTTCATCAGATCATAATTGTCTTATAGAATAAATAAATAAAAGTGGAGAAGAGTTTAGAACCGTGTGAAGAAATTGTGAATTGAAGAATGTTGCAGCAGTTGCAACCATTATGCTGTGTCTGAGGGGAAAATTGAGTCCAGATTAGTAACTAGGGTGGGGTGTGAAACATGTTTTGAGTAGAAGATGGGAACACAGAAAAATGAGTGAATTAGGATTTTATTTGAAGGGTGAAGACATCATAGGAGTGATAATTGAGGAGAGTTTCTTAAGGATAAGGTTTTGTTGTGTAGGAAATCTCACGCTTCCAACATTTGCTTCCTTTTGGTTTTGGATATGCAGCAATCTGCATCTTCTTGTCTTCAGCCGTGGAATTGGGCCTTACTCCATCCGGGACAGTCCAGGGCCAAGATAGTAGTTTGGGATTTTTTTCTCAACACATCAAATTTATACTTTTGTCTTTTAAATTCTTTTTTAAGATTTTGTAATTTTAGAGAGTTAGAGTATCTTTGAGATTGTATAATCTCAAAGACATTTTTATATAAAAAGAAGTTTTTATATGGTGTAATTTCACATGTACTTTTTATTTTTGAATTACACAATTTTTTGAAGTGATTTTTTTTCATAAAATTTTTTAGATTGCTTAATCTAAAAGTATCTTTTTTTATGAAAATGTTTTTTTGGATTGCTCCATTCAAAAATCATTTTTTATATGAATTTTGCATATGAAAAAATTCATATTGTGTTATTTGAGAGTGTCTTCCAAATTAGACAATTCAAAAATCAATTTTTTTTTGCATAATCATGAAAACTATTATTAAGAATAAAAAGAATTTTCATTACAATGTAATGTGATATGTTGACCTCCAGGAAACAAAGAAGAACTTTTACATATCTCATGGAGGCTAAGGAAATACTTCAGTAGTTTTCAAGTAGGTAGTTTATAAATGTTCGTCATATGAAAGAAAAAAAAAAGTCTTTTCCAATATGGGACTTCATTAAATCAACCGTTATTTCTTTTTGCACCCTATAGTCTCCATGTACAGCCCCAATAAGGTGATTAAAATATCAAACTGACACCACCTCCCCCTCCCCTTGTCATCATTGTGTCATCCTTATTTATGCAATTATGAATTTACTTGTGTAATTCATAAAAAAAAATTATAAAAAAAAAATTTCAAATTGTGAATTTTTGGAAGATTCTAAATTTATAGAATATGAACTGTGAATTTTAAATTATACAATTTGAAATATATTTTCATGAAAAAAATAAGTTTTATATTGTATAATTTAGAAATATTTTTTCATAAACCAAAGACAAAGTGAAAGTTTTCATATTTATAAAGTGTAGAAAGAAATTATAGGGTTGCAAAAATAAATTTCCCAGCAAAAGTAAACCGAGGAAACACATAGCTTTAACAAATGGAAGGAAGGATTGTATTATGCACCACCATAGTTTGAAGGTGCAACCCCATGTAGTAATGAAAAGACAAAAATGTGTCTCTTTTAGATTTATAGAATATATTATGGATCTGCATTTTGTATTTATAAAATCTGAAATATTTTAAATATTTTAAATTTTACAATTCAAAATATATTAATATATTCGATATTATATAATTAAAATATATTAATATATATTTTATTATACATTATGAAACACATTTAAAATTTAATAATACATTACCAATTATACAGTCTAGATTGTATATTTATTTTATATTTCATAATTTATAATTTAAAATACAGTATATTTAACAATACATAATCTAAAATATATTTTTTATTCAAAAATATACAACTGAAATATTTCATACTATATTTAAAATATAAAATTGTTTTTTAAATTATACATTTCATAAAAAAAATTTTCAAATTACACGCAAATTTGTATTTGCTTTAGTACAATCTAAAATATAATTTATGTTTTTTTAATTATATATTTCAGAATAAAAAAATATGGATGTTTTTTGAGATTATATAATTAAAAACATATACGTATCACACAATTAAAATGAACCTCCGAACCAAAGAATAAATTTGGAAATTTAAAATTTACAGTACATGTTGAAATTATAAAAGTGGAGGATGAGTTGACCTAAATAGAACCATGTAATTGAGTGCCGATTTGGTGAGAGAGAGAAATTCAATTTAAAGGCTTCCTAATAAACTTTATCATATGTTAATTAATAAGAATTTTGGAACATTAGTCAACATTTTTTTTAATTTTCCCATAATTGGATTTTTCTTTTTCAGTGAGTAATGAATTAGATGTTTTTATCAATTCTTAATCTTAAGGATTAAACTATGATGGAAGTACCAAAATTTTAAAAAAAAATACTTGAACATAACCATATCTTACAAAGTCTCCTTATGATCATCTCGAAGTGTGTGATTCACCACGTGAACATATATCGTCTTGCATGTATGAGTGCAGAGCTTTCACCAACATGCAATTATTGTACTTGGGGTTTTGTGCACGAGTGTTTAAAGAAAAATAACCGAAAAAAAGAAAAATAATAATATTTTTAATATGTGTGAATGAAAATAATTGTCAAAAAGTAATATAGAATTACATTTTATATATTTAATTAAATAGTTTTTAAGATAATTAATATTCATCCTTTTTTTAAAGTACCTCTTCAGAGTTTTCATGTTTTAGAAAATTAAATTCAAATCATCCCAAATTCATCCAACATGTATGAATATATTTTAATTTATATTTCAAATTTAATTGTTCTGTTAATGTATAATTATTCTTTCAGTTCAGGTTAAGTTTGCTGATAACTGCGACTTCATCATCATCATCAGTGTAGGTTTCTGTGTTTTTTTCATTACTTTCTTTGAATCATTTTCATGGCTTCTTCAATTTCCCTCTTGAGGATGGAACAGATACCTGAAAAAGAATGAGGTCTTCTTGCAGCACAGTCCTTGAAAGCATGTCTGTCTTCCCAAAGTCACGTTCTTCAACATGACTGTCTTTCCAACGTCTGCAGGTTTGATTATGTGGACACTGGTGATGATGAACACAGCACTGACATGGCTGTTAGGTTGATTGAGGATGTTTCTGATGGGAAAGAGATTTGCATCAGCTATTTCAGGATTGGAAGGAGGATTATGGTTTCACCTGTGGATGTGATAAGTGCATGATTGAAGAAAAATATGGGGAAAAGAACAGTGACCTGGCGCACGTGCGTTTCTTGCGAACATGTTTGTGAGAGGAAGAATTGTGCTGGCACAATGGCTCCTCTGAAGAAAAATATGATTGTGATCTTAGTTTTGATGCCAATGAAACTGTTATATCAGTTATAGGCACAGTTTACACTTTGTTAAACATATGCAATGTGGTTATTAATCTTGTCTTTTTGGTTTTGCCTGGAGAAAGTGACTTTGCAATTCTGTATAGTTCTTTGATTCTCAGAATTTTGTTCTTTTACTCTGGTAGAAAAACTTTTTCTGAAAAGAAAAAAACACTTCAAATGTGAAATTTTCATTTGTTGCAACACACACTTTGACAAAGACTGTAACACAGGATTTACATCAATTTTTAAAGACTAAAGAAACAGAAGTTAGTTAATTAAAAACTCTAACAAAAAAAATGTCAACCTTTTCAGAATTAAAAACACATCCAAGTCAATCAAGTTTTATGATATAAATTTAAATCTTCATTGCTTAATGAAAACATTTTTAGAAATTATATTTATATCCTGCATTTCCAACCTATTTCTTTCAGTTATTTTTTTCCTAAACTACTCTAATTTTGAAATAAGTCATTTTAAAAAAATATATTATTTTTATTTGAGATCGATTGTTATGGTTTGTGCTTCAGATCTTGTCAGAGTAGGTTAAAAAGAATTAGTTTATTATCAAGTTACAAAGGCTAACAAGATAAATTAGACCTTATTTGGAATAATTATCGGTTTAAAGTTGAGAAGTTTCAAAACAATAAAATCAATTTTTAGTTTCACAATTTTAATTTAAAATTTACTATTTTATTTTTTTTAAAAGTTAATTTTTAAATTCAAACCAATAAATCACAAAATCATTTGGGAGTGAGACACACAATAGAGAGAAAAAACTTATAGAATGAGAAGAGATATGATGGTGTTTTATACTAAAAGGCTAATTTATCTTTGATTATTAGTTTGGATAATTGTTTTAAAAAGAGGTCTATTGTGTAAATAAAGTCTAAGAAGGTTTAGCTGTGCAATTCTTTAAAAAAAAAATAGGTTTATTTTGAGGGAGAAAAAAAAATTATCATCCAAAATCTATTCAATTTTGAAAACTATTTTCAAAAGAGTATTTTAAAAACCAAAAATCTAAATCAGATATGAATTGTGAGTCTTGTAAGTCTTACAAGTTGGATTGAGTACAAGATAAGCTCTAATGTCACTTAAATGTTATCCACTTGTATATTATTTCAAATTTAATCTCTGATTATTAAGGTGGAAACAAAATTTCTTACACTGATAAACTTGATTTGAAAACTTTATGTTGGTAGAGGCTGTATCTTTTTCACTAATAAACTTAGTGTGGAAAACACCTGATCCAAAGGTGGATTAGCAAAATCTATTAATGCACATAGAAATTCTTGAAATGAGGTTAATATGTAGAAGAACACTGCACTTATGTGGATTTTGCTGTTGAACTAAAAGGGATATTTTTTCTTATGGCGGACAATGAAATGGCAACCAAGGTGGTTTGGTCTGGCTTCCAGTGGAGAAACACAATTAAATGGAATTAAAAAAAAGTACAAACAAATAATTTTGAGGAGAATGGGGTTAAAAGCAATTATGAAAGGCCAACTCTACCTCGATTTGCTACTCCAAAATGAAACATTAATATGCCAACAACCACTGCACATCTCATTTAAAACCCCTGTTGGCTTTAGCTATGAAAGCACCACTTCACTGCTATTTTAGCATCTAAATTCCGATGCAAAGCACTATTTGCCCCTCTCTTCTTCACTGTTGCTCATCACTTCCAAAGCTCTACACTCATTCCAATGTCCCCATTTATACCATACCACCTTGCTTTTAAACCATGTAAATGATTCATCACACCGCCCAAATCTCATGCTGAAGAATGTTGGTCATTAAAAATCATTCATACAATAATTAAACATCATTGGAAGCTTTCTTTTGCCTGAAAATAGCATAATCTGTCAATCGCTGGACTACAGTCATACATAGGGCTAGGAAACACGAGTCAATGAGAAACGAAAACACAAATATTACAAGTTTACATGTAAAGAACGCATAACTCCTTCAAGTATTAAGTATTTAAGATATATTAGAGAACAACACAGAAATTAAAACATGATTCCTCGGGTGTCTGAATGCTATGAATGAAAATTTATCACTGCCTGAGGACTTGTATTTTTCATTGATTGAGGGAAAAACAAAGGGTGGGGACCAGTTCCTGATTCAAATGTTTCCTTCGGTGGATGCTGACACATCAAGACACAAAAACACTCCTTCCAAGCCTTGTAAAGAACCATTTTAATCAACATTGACATCTGGATTGCAGTTGAAATCCTTGTTGGGTCTATACTCAATTGCAGAGGAACTTAAATCCTTCTTCCAGTCCCAGTCACTGAAGAGAGACTGAGGAGACTGATATTCCTGTTTCAAACTCCCTGCTGAACTTAACTGGCTACTAAACATAAGGTCTTTGGTCCTTGCAGTTTCCAGGTTCAACAGATCGGCATCTCGCATTGTTTGCTGTTGGAAGCAGTTGCCCAGCATGGTAGAACCACTTCTTGATTCCGAAACAGTATTTGATGGAATTGGAGACATATGAGACCACATGCTGTCTGAGGTGAAGTCATAACCTTGATACCTCACACTTCCCAGATCTTTCTGTAAGACGTGCTCATCAGCTTCTGAGTTCAGTCCAAACCTGTGGAGTGTTTAGTAAACATCATGATGCTCCATTTATTTCGCATAACAGGAAATTACCAAAAGATTTTAGAAATATTGAAGAAAAAATTATCAAAATCTATACAAATGGATCTGAAACTCAGGCAGGGGTCACTGAAGCCGTGAAATGCAAAAACAACCATCAGCACATGGATGTATAGAGATGAATGATTTAGGTACTGTCCATAAGAAAACTGTTCTTACACACTCTTCATAATGCAATTTAGATGCTCCCTTATTCCATCGTCATAAAAATAAGTTAATATCCAAATGACCCCAAGTTACACCAGTTCCTTATGATTGACTAAAAGTACTTTGATGAAGTTGATGGTTATCTTCCCTCTAATTTTCATAACACTTTCTTCTTTTTTACTTTATAAATAAAAAAAGTCACCTTCAAAGCATGTTCGACTTAGTCATTAACAGTATCAAATATCAGTATCAGTTTCTATTCACAAACAAAATAGTAAATTATCACAAGGCTTTATTAGAAATGTATCTCAAAGTAGTAGGGAAGGAAAACAAGAATGCATGGAGCAGAAGAAGATGGAGAAGACATAGAAGGAAATGGAAGATTCGAGTAGCGCTCACCAATGTTGAAAAATCACATCACCAAACAATTAGAGAAAATAGCAATATTCAATATTCCCTTAAAAAATCCCTATCCCAAGTCACCGGACAACTATCCATCTCTGTTTGGATGCATGGTCCACCAAAACAAAGTTACCTTTTATTCATCGATAGCATTAACTGCTTCAAACATAAACATCAATGCACAGTTACAAATTCAGTTTGCTAACATGCAATCATTGGTAAATCCTTGATTTCCAATTTTATCAAATTACAACCTGATACTACTTCATTCATTCTGACAAGGCAAGCTAAACAAACAATGGCCTACATTTCTTACAATATGTGTCAAGTATGAAAACATTTCAACAAAAACACTTGAATGTCTAAACCTCGAACCCCATCTCAGGATCTCAGACGAACAACTAGAAAGAAGACAATCAAGGTCACATGAAAATCAAGAACTTCACAAATTTTCAAAAATAAACAGGAACACTTGATTAAATGCAAACCCAAAATTCACTGCAGACTTATATGCTGTTACTGAGGGGTAAGGGAAAAATTACCCAAAACAACAAAATTTGGGAGAAGAAACGCAGTTGAATTAATGAATATAGCTAATCAGAACTTGCATGCGGTTTCAAAGGATCAGTGTTGAAAATTCACTGATCACAGCCGGAAACTTTGGGGGGGAAAATCACAAAGTTGATAGCTTATCAGAACTAAGGGGCAAAGTTGAAATTTGCTTCAAAGTGTTCACTGAACATGCCAAAAATTTTGGGGAAAAATGCCAAAATGAATTTATGAAGATAGCTCATCGACACTGTTCTTTTCAAAGTAGAGACAAATCAAGATCAATAGAATGCAAGTCTAACTAAAACTCTAGAAAGATAACTTACACCTCACTCTCAGAATCTCACCCCACAGATCATAATGGTCCACCACATGTTAGGTAACTTAACATCACCGCTACCATGTTTGCTGTATAAAACTAAAACATAATAATACACTGCTTGTTACCATGAAGTAAAACGCCACTAGAAAATCACAGCAATCATTGCCACAACCCCGAAAGTCAAACGCCCCTAAAGACAAATGTAGCAAGCATCGCACACACAATACCCTACCCTATTCACACTACAACATCAGCAACGGTTTTGTCTCCTGATGGCGGTCGAGTACATGGATTACACGGCGCTCTCCTTTGGATGCCATTCACACACAATTAAATAAGGTAAAGGAAGAAAGAAAGGTAACCAATTCAAAAACTCGCACAAAGGGCTCAATCAGAGAGAGACGAATGGGCATACATACCTGTAAGTTTTCTTGGTATTGTCACCTGAAAGAGTGAGGGGGTCCATGTGAAGGTGCGGGAGGGTGGGGGTGGCGGAGGTGGCGCTGTTCCCAAGGGTGAAAGTGAAACCCTCCCGAGCTCCATTTGTATGCAAGGGAAGGGTGTTGAGTGTTGTAGCAGATGCAGCAGCAGAAGCAGTTCCAGAGGAAGCAGCAGAACCAGTTGCAGATGAAGCAGAAGCAGCAACAGGGTTTGAAGAAGCAGAAGAAGAGTGAGGTTGAGATTCCACAGGCTTTCTTGAACGGTAACGACGTCGTATCATATGGCGGTCGCAGTACTTGGAGTCAGGGTGAGCATCCCTCGAACACCTCCACTTCTTCCCATCGGTTCTCCGGCACCGACCCGGTTCAGGGTCTATCTTCTTCCCGTAGTACCCCCCAACTGCAGAAAAAACATAAAAACTCAAACTTCACATAAAGAAGAGGCATAAAACGCAAAATAGGTCACTGTCTGCGATTACTCACGAGATGGGTGTGCCATGAATTGGAGGCTCTTGCGAATGGGGAGAAGGAGGTCAGGGGGGACTGAGAGCCCCGCCTTGAGGTACTTGAAGATGAGGGCCTGGTGCTCCAGCTCGTGCCATTGGGCCGCCGTGAAGGGCGTCCACATCGCCGCCGTAGACGGCGGAGGAACACTCATGGTTGTGAAAAAAAGAGGGGAAAAGGGCGAATCTGGGTGGTGGGGAGAAGAGCATTAGAGAAGGGGAGGGGCGGTTACCTGTGAGAGTTGAGACATGATTTGGTTTGGATAGGTAAAAATGAAATGTAGGGATTGAAAATGCTATTGCTCCATATTAACTACTACTCAACAAGGAACCTTCCACCTTTATTTATTGTATTTTTTAATCTTAATTGCTTTTTTATTTTGTTCCTATCTCCTCCTCTTTTATTTTCTTTAAATATATTATTTCAAATCTTCCTACTATAACATATAAGAATTTATTTTAGTTCATGTAATCTCAACTTAGATATATAATTTCAATTATTATTTTAGTTAAATACAATTTAAAATTTTACCTATATTTTTTACATAACTTCAAACATCTTTATTATTCATCCCTTGTAATTTGAATACATCTTGCCAAAGTCATTTAATGCTTGCACAAATCCACTTGTATTTAAACAGTGTATTATTAGCTGTAAGAGTTTGCTACTTGACAAAAATGTGCAGCTTATCATTTTACCTAAAAATTTCATTGTTCCTAAATTACCTCTCATGGTTCGAAGTGTCTTACAATTTCAATTCTTTGAAATATAATCACAATCATTTATCAAAGTATTTTTCTAATCATTCAGTCAACTATTATTCCTAACACAAGCCAAAATTAGTTTTTATCTATGTTTGTAACTATGTAGTGAAAAAACTACTTCTATTTTCTTTAACTATGAAGTCATACTATATTTGAGAAATTATGGAACAAAAGCCTAGATAAATTAGAGATTCTATTTTTATTTTAAACATGGGAAATATCAGTTTATTAATTGCTCTAATTAAATAACTGCAGCACAGGATTTTGCTGCATTTAAATCAGAATAATTTCATTTATTTACTGATTAATTGATAAAAATTTGACCCCTAAATATATAAAGAAGACCACAGCATTTTTTTATTAGACTTGTTTAAATTTAATGTATAAAAAACTAGTTTAAACTTAGTATTTTACTCAAATACACTTTAATGGAACTTTTATTTTCTTTGAAATTAGAGTTGAGACAGCCCAACTATAAAACGTGTATAAAATTTGAGGTATCAAATATTGCTTAAAATTGAATAATGTTTTTTTTTTCAATTCCAATACCTATATTGAATCTTTATTTCTATCATCGTTGTAAATATTTATAATCTTTGTAATATTTTAAACTTTCATTTTTATCTTTATGGTACAAAAATATAGAAGTGAAAGTATAATGTTTTCTAAAAAAGCAGTTTCACACTACAAATAGTATTTACGCTACAATTCTAAGAAAAGCCACGTATTTTTTTTATTAACAAAATTGTACAATAAAGATAAAAAAAATATTTAAATATTTAAGGGATCATGAAAAAAATTTGAAGATTAAAAATGAAAACTACTCTTTTTCGATTCTAATAAAATAATTTGAAATTCTTAGGTGTTGTTTTTTATTGTTCTAGAGTTATAGACGAAATTTAACAAGAAATTTAACATCAATAATCAACGTATTAGAGAAAAACATACACACAAACTAGAAATTTATTCATTATAAGTAAAATTTATTATTTATAAATAATAATAATTTTCTTAATTATTTATTTCCTACCTTCTTCTGGGTTAGTCTTTACATTATTTGTAAAGTTTATTTTATTATTTTAACATTAAATTTTAAGATATTAAGAACAATAAATGATAGTTATTACATTAATTAAACATAACGAAAAAGTATAGTTTACATTAATTCAATCAATTATATTTTAATTTTCTTTACATATATTTAGGTATCCACCTTAGAGTTTAGTTTACCTTTTTTTAGTATTTCCTCCTAAAATCAAACTAAATGGTTTGAAATAGTTTTCCTTACTTTTAAAAACTTACTTTTAAAAAAGTGTGTTTCTTAATATAATTGTAAAAAAAAAACAAAAAAACAAAGAAGAGTTAAAAAAGTTCTAACTTATTCTTAAAAAATTTGGTTATAAAGTAAAACATATTATTATAATTTTATATTAATAGAGATTTATTTTTTCAGAAAAAACTGATAAAAAAATAAAACATATTTTGATGAAAGTTTGTATCATACATTTAATCTATTATTTGGTGTCTTCTAAATAATTATTTTCAATAGTAAAATAAGGATAAAACACTCTTAACACTTTTAAAAATGTTAGAGTTGGAAGTTTATAAGAGGTAAATTTTATGAATAAATAACAGTAAAATTATTAAAAAAAACTAATTTTAAAAATAAAAAATAATTAGTTGTGACTAAATTAGAGATATTTTGAAAATTAAAAAGTATTTTGTTTTCTAAATTAGTTTATATTATTGTTAAATAATTTTTTAAATTTGTATGTAATTTTGTTTTAATTATTTTAAATTTGGTAGAAAAACTTTGGTAGTTAATTATATATTAATTTAGAAACCATTTAACAATAATATAAAAAATAAAATAAATAAATTAATTTCCAAAATAGTCTCTATTTTGATAACTAATTATTTTTAGTTTCTAAAATTGGTTTTTAATCAATAATTTTCTTGTAGCGTAAATAATAAATTAATTTTTATAATATATATATATATATATATAACATTATTTTAAAAATAATTTTGTTATTCTTTATATGGTTTAAACCCTCTCATTTATACATACGGAAAATAAATCCTTCTAGTAATTGATCAATTAACCTAAGAAAAACAATTATTATAGGACTAGTGGAATTATGAACTAAAGAAATTAAGGAAATAATTGTAAAATTTAGTAAAAGAAAAGTAACTTAATCTAGTGTATGCCAAAGACTCTAATCATCGTATTTGAACCTCATTAGTTAATAATATTATAATTATATAAATATTTATTAATGATCTTCGTGATAATATCATCTAATAATTTATAAGTTCAATACAATTCTATAAATAAATTGATTTTATTTAAATTAAAATGTACATTTAATACATAATTTTCATTTTCAGTGAAATAAAGTACCGTTAATTACAAGGTGGACCAAAATAGTAATTCAATTATATTTTTTTTAAACTTAAAATATTTTTAAAAATAACTAAAACAATGTATTAAATAAATGTCACAAATATGTATAAATTATTGTATCAAATATTATAATTTGATAAAAAATATCAATTACTCATTTATATTAGTTTTTCACTTTTTTTATAATTGTTTTATAATTTCCCGTATATTAATTTTTTATTTTTCATTTTAGTAAATTGATTGTTCTTATCTAAGATTGCTATATTTTATCAAGATTTAAATTTAAACCATGATATGTTTAACTTTTAACTTCCACTTATATTAAATTGTTTACCAATATTTTATTATAGAACTTTTATAAATTAAAATATTAATTATTTAATTATTGTTTTTTTACTTTAGTAATATAAGTAGTTCGATTGTGATTTAAATATGATTCAATTATTAAACTATAAATCATCCTTAATTTGCTTAATCATCAATCCAATTTTTAAGCTATTAAGTACTCATTAATTTCAATTTTTTATAAAAATATATTTACATTAAATAGATTTACATCAGAAACATTTAAATCATAAATAAATGGTAATCTTATTTTAATTATGGAAATATATAATTACTAAATTATTACACCAGGCACACGTCAAGCAGAAGGGACTGAGGAGTGATTAAAAGTAGAAAGAAGGGTGATTCGGTAATTAACATAAAAATAAAAATTGAAAAATAAAATATTCGAATTCTAAAGTTGGAACCTTGTGAGTGGAAAAGACGCCATAGACAGACGAAAAGTTTTCCTCTCTGTCTCTCTCTCAACCCAGCCATGAGCCTCTTCGGTATAGGGAGGTAAGTGCGAAAGTTTCAATTTTTACTACGATTCATACTTCTCAACTTTCAATTTCTGAGTTTAACTTTGATTTTGTTTTTTGCATTTAATGGATTCTTCTTTCACAGTTTGTTATGTTCTGTGATCCCATCACTGATCTTTGTTCAATATTTAAATGGGTAGTTTATTTTTCAATTGAACAACTTTTAATCTGGATCATGTTTTTTAAATTCAAGTATGTGTATTTGGGAAAATTTAGTGGGGACTACTACTATGTTTATCAGTGATCTATTGTTAATCATCATACTCTTTAAACACCCTCAGTAATTTTGTTGACGTATAATTAGAGTGGATTTTGTGTCTTCCATGTTTGGGAATAGGTTATTTGGGGATTTTCTTGTTCTTTGAAGAGAATAGGTTATTAAGCTGGTTTTACATGCTCATGGTAAACTTAATAGAGTTTAGATGATAGATTGATTGATAGGTAGAGCAAATTTGTTTTAGAAAACAGTTACTAAACAAACAAATAATGAAAAGGAAATCAAACAAGTCCTTCTTTTAAATTTCAATAATTATTAGAGAGAAAGTTCACCGTTCACCATTCACCATCCAAGCATATTCAAAATTATTTCAGTGGATGAACAAAGTAATGCAAATCCCCCTCTTTATTCCATAGGATTTTTCTCATAGTTTATTAAGATTGATATTTCTTAACGTATCTCACTACACTTCTCTTAATTTCACATTTGAGCAAGTGTATGAGATTTGGTGAAAGAACCTTGTTTGTCTGGTTTAATTTCTTTTCATTGGCCTCTCTGCTAAGCATGATTTCTAATTAATCTATCTGAGATTCTGAGTCTAAGGAGCTTACATGCCACCAATGTTGTCAATGGAAAATGGTAGAAGGAAAAAAACGCACCATTGTGGCTCCACCATAACGGACCTCCCTTCAAAAGTTGTCTGTGGCAGTTGGCAAAAAATTGGCAGTGCCATTTCACAACTATGGCACAGTCATTTTACAGAACTGTTCTTCCCTCCCTATTCATTTGCTTCTGGCTACCAATAAGCTTTTTAGACAAATTCGTACTATACTGATCCTTTTTATCTACTTCCATTTTTGTTTGGAACAACATTTCTATGCACTAATTGCAGCTCTTTAACTCTGGAGATTTTCAACATATCGTAATTATTAATGAGCAAACTTGTCGATGTCTGAGATCATGTGACACTTTCAAAATTTGCTCATTAATCTGATATTGGATCAGATCCTTTTGACCAAGTGAAGAGCAGCTATTCCTCAGACAAACAACTCTATGATCTCTTCTGAAAATGTTATAGGGGATCTTTTTTTCTTTTGCATCAGTGATATGCCACTTTTTTCTGTTCTCCTAGTTAGTGTGAAACAAATTTAATTTCTGAAGTATTAAATATTAATAAATTATCATATTGTTGACTCTTTATCATTTAGTCACTGTCATAACTGTTGGTACTTCTATGAAAACAAATACTTGAATTTTTAAATTCATCCGTAGTTTAATATGAAGACGAAAATGTTTCAGTTGCCACTTCAATTTATTGTCTACAGAATTTCTTCATCACCTCTTTGTCCCATTATGTGATCAGTAATCCATACTTCTTTAGCATTTCAAAACTATTTAGGCCCTTTTATGTTGGTCTTACTTTTCCTTGTTTTCTTTCTCTATATCAAACTAAATTGGTTTATTCTGGTGACACAGATGATCACTACTCATATTTGGCCTGCACTTTTTAAATGTAAATATGTTCTGATTATTGGACAAATAGTTGACGCAGATGTTTTTATAATTTCCCCCCTCTCACTAAAGAGTTACAAATGTGTGAAATGCTCGTTCTTAAAATAATGACTGATCATCCTTAGAGGAATAAAATAATTATCATGCTAATAGTCAACTTCGGATGATACTATTATGCATGTCACAAATACAAAAAATGTTGATGAAATATTTGTAGTAATTCAGTTTGGTTTGATTCTCTTCCATCCTTCGTTAGTATCTTACCTGATATTGTTCTGCTACAGAAACCAGAGAACATTCCGCCCAAAAAAAAGTACTCCATCTGGAAGTAAGGTGGGTTCCTTTTATTTTTCTGGGATCCTTTTTTAGATATTATTTGTTCTTGATGATTTTAAGATTTTTTTCTTCATCCTAGAGTCTTGATGTTATGACCAATTCAGTTTTTATTTCATTCGTTATTTCACACGTGCATGGAATGGGAAGGAATTGATGGTGAATTGCTTTAACCTTACACACAACTCACGAAAGGCGACCTAATGATTAACCAAAAAATTAGATTGCTTGAAGCACTAAATGTCCTTTTGTTAAAGGACCCTGTTCAAAAACAACTGGGAAAATCTCTGCAATATAATTGTATTTTATTTATCTTAGAATTTAGAAATGTGATGTTAAAAGGATAAGAATTTGAGAAGAAGGAACACATTTAGAAGTAAAATAGTTTGATCCTCCCAAATGAGGCTATTTTTTGTCAGTGAAGAGAAGATGCGGGAAATGGATTTACATGGTACATTCGACAAATGTAATCTTTAATTATGTTATCTTAAAAGTAAAGTTACATTTAATGGAGTCATTTTGAAGCTATAAAATTATATTTTACAATATTACTTTGTATTGCACACACTCCAAAATTGATAATGAATATGTAACGGTAATATGTAACGGTCATGCGTGTGACAAAATTTACGCATTTTCGGCATGTTTGAGTTTTGTTTTTTGGCAGCTGCTCAAAAGTTGTCTTCTTTTGTTTCTGGTTTTGAGGAGAAGGGGAAGGAAGGATTAATGGCAAAATTTTGTTAATCTTGCATCGTGAATGGTTGAGTTTATACATTGTCCTTACATATATAAATATAATCTGGGTTCAGTTTTCAACTGGTATTTTGTGATAAACGTGAGGCAGTGAGGGAGAGAAGAGAGTAATCGGATGGTCTGTCTTGGTTTTTTCTAGATTTACCTAGATCTAGTGGAAGATGAATGGAATTCTTCTGCTAATTATTATTATTGTTATTATTGCAGGGAGCTCAGCTTAGAAAACATATTGATGCCACATTGGGTAGTGGAAATTTGAGGGAAGCAGTAAAGCTACCTCCTGGGGAGGATTTGAATGAGTGGCTAGCTGTCAACAGTAACTATTTTTCTCTCTCTAATGCCCTGTTAAGAGCAGTTTATATTCTACATGAAGTTTTCTTTTGCCTTTTATTCTTGAGTTTCCTCCTCTATGTATTCGTAGAGTTCTGAAACGCAGTAATCTGACATTTTTTTTATGCCTACATTACAGCTGTTGATTTCTTCAACCAGGTGAATCTGCTTTATGGTACCCTTACAGAGTTCTGTACTCCTGAGAATTGTCGGACAATGTCTGCAGGACCCAAGTATGGCATATTTAACTGAATAATCTCTTTGTTTACCTTTCCTTTTGAGGGGGGAAGCATTTTTATTCTTTTAGCAATTCAGTCAGATGACTTTCTTTCAATTATCTTTGCTGTTGGACGAGAAAATCTCTCAGCTCCTTGAAACATGTGGGTTGTGTATCTAGAGTCTTGAGTTAACTGGTAACTAAATAGCTATGAAGCTTGAAACAATGGTTTGTGTTGTTAAAGCTTATTATTACACTTTGGCATAAATTGTTAACTCCTTGTGAGTATCCCCTTTTAAGAACTTGAATACAGCTTTTTTGCTGTTATGATGGTTGCTATTTATTCCATGCCGCATGCTTTTGGTAACTGTTGATAAATGGGAACCTAGGTGCTTAAAACTTTGTAATAATTAATTATGTCTCTATTTCTTTCTATATATATTTTTTAAAATTTGTGGTTGTTTAAAATCTATCCACTAAGTATTAACACACCGTGTTGGTAAAGAAAAAGATTGTTTTTGCATAGTACTGTTAAAGTTGCCATTTCTTCGTTATTTATGTTAATTTATTCTAAGGTTCTCTGTTTCTGCAAAATGATTGGCTATTCTTGCCAATTGTTCATTTTCTAGAATCTAGCCTATATTTAGTTACTTAGCCGTGAGTAAGTTTTGCACTTCCTTTCTGAAAGTACCTAAAAAATACTCCAATTGCAGGTGTTATAAACCTTCCATTAATGTTTATGAAAATTCTAGATCCATCTGCGCTATATATTTATACATTTTTGGCTCTTTTTGTTGTTTTGCCTTTCAGTTCTATGTTTTTGCAAAATCATTGTAATTTGGATGCACGAGTCAGTTCATTTTGTAGAATCTAGACAATATTTAGCAATGAGTGAGTTTTGTACTCTGCCCTTTTGGTGGGAACTCCACTTGCATGTGTGTTTTATGTACACATACCTATAATGATAATGAGAAGTCTAGATCCATCTGTACTAGATATTTATGCATTCATAGCTCTAATGTTGTGCTCTGTTTGGAATACTTTAGGTATGAATATAGATGGGCAGATGGTGTACAAATTAAGAAACCTATTGAGGTTTCTGCTCCAAAATATGTAGAATATCTGATGGACTGGATTGAGGCACAGCTTGACGATGAATCCATATTCCCTCAGAAGCTTGGTGAAGATTTTTAATATTTTTTTCCGTAAATTTCTTAGATTCTATTATCATCCTTTTCATTTTGGTTTCTTAAACTATGAAATCTTTCAGGTTCACCATTTCCTGCCAACTTTAAAGAAGTTGTGAAGACAATATTCAAGCGTTTGTTCCGTGTATATGCTCACATATATCATTCTCACTTTCAGAAAATTGTGAGCCTCAAAGAAGAGGCCCACTTAAACACTTGCTTCAAGCATTTTATACTCTTCACTTGTGTAAGCCTCATATTTTCCTTTACTTGTTTATTTTGTTGAAAAACAATGTAGATTTTGTTTGAAGCTAACTAGTTTTTGTTATGCAGGAGTTTGGGCTGATTGACAAAAAGGAGCTAGCACCCCTTCAAGAGCTTATAGAGACCATTATCGTCCCATACTAGACAAGTGAATTGGGACCTACCTTCTGTGAAAAATCTTATCCTAGAAAGCATAACTAATGTATTACTCTAAATAGAAACTGCATTTTAGTATTTGACTTCTCAGTGCCTCCTTAAATTTGTGTGTTATATGGGCTTGGGAACAGGATCTAAGTTATCCTTCTTCAAAGCTTACCAAAGCATCTTTTATATGCAGTGAGGCATCATAGATTTAAAAAAGAAGTTAATTGTAATGGTTCATATATGCCAAATGAAGACCGTATACTTAAACAGAAGTATGAAGTTGGAAGGTTGTTGCCAAAACAATGTTGATTAATAATTTAGTAACACATGAACTATGCATATTTCTATGGGATTCCTCCTTCATTTTTATTGGGTAAATTGCTCTCTGGTTTGAAGTTTCTTATGAGTATAAACATGTGGAAATTGAAAAGGGAGAGACTGCTGTAATTTTTAAACAAGATTAGATATGAATTGAATATAATTTGTTTAAATATTGAAGACGATATTATTAATTCAGTCTCTGAAATTGTATCTCATTGTATTAGTTTCTGAAACCAAGAAAAATTTAAATGAATCCTAAATTTTTTCTTGTTTTAAAAATCAATCTTCACTTTGTGGTCTCTGGGACGTGGATTTAACTGATAATATATGAATATATTTAGGGATTTTTTTATATATTTCAGTTTTAAAGATTGATAGTGATGAGATATGCTTTTTTTAGATTAAGTTGATGAATTATTCTTCATAGAAAAAGCAAACTCTAAATTGCATATATAAAGTCGGCACAAGCGTCATAGGAGCTGGTTTTATAAGCTTTTCTGTTGTCTCATTCCCATGATATGTTAGTCAATATGAAATTATCTTTTCTCTTCATGACAAAAGTTAATAACAAAAAAACCAACCAGCCTTTGCTTCACAAACCCATAAAGTGAGACTATTGGAAAATCAACCATATTTAGAAGAAAAATGTTTACAGTATTCTTATTTTATACAATTATCTATCTATTGGTATTAAATCAGTTACATGTAAATTTATCAAAATAGATTATAATACATATAAGATAATCAAAGCATGATAAAAAGAAACCTAGCCACCAGCATCTCAAGTAGCTTTAGTTCATCATTTTGTCTGAAAAAAATGATCCTGTCAAGTCCAATGCATCATCATCATCATCATCATAAAGAAAGAGGACGAATGAAAATATGATCCAAGTAAGCCAAAATCATTTTGTAATCATATGTCTGAGAGCAAAAAATTACTTTGTCATCATATTCCTAGAAAAATCTATCATTTTTTTCTTTCTTGAGGGTACTTTTCAATTTTCTATAATCATACATTCATTCAGTTGAGTGTACAGCCGTGCTCTATTACAAACTACGCTCCAAATACATTTCCACTATCACTAGAAAAAGTAGCAACACTGCTCATTCCTCATCACATCTCAACCTGAATTGCATGCAAACTCTTAACTTCATAACTCCCATATCTTGAAGCAGCAAAGCCATATGATACCACAGTTCCCACAAGGACCACAAGAACCGCGACAAAAAGCTGAAGATTAGCAAGCAATTCACCCCGAACCTCACTATCAGCGGAATGACATGTGACACTATTATCCCCAAGCTTACAACCACTTGGCATCATAGGACCATACAGAACAAATGCAGTCTGATAGAACCATAAACCTTGCAGTGCTATAGCAATGCCATTGCATAAATCCACTGGAAAACTTGTTGGCAAAAAGGCTCCAGCAATTGAAGATAAAATGCAGAGTCCCACCAGGAAGACAAGGAGAGTGTGATAATAGCCCTCAAGGCCCTTGTGTGTTGTCGAGTGGAAGTAGAATAGAAGATACTCTGCAGAGAATGCAGAGGCAGCAATCAAACAAAGAGCACCTTCTGGCAAGGGAAGAAATCTGAAGAAAAAGTCACAAAGAAAGATGATTAAAAAGATATAAAATAAGATGCTTGAAAGGGGAATTGGTTAGCTGTTTCAATTTAGTAGTAAACTACAGATCATGACATAAAATTATAATCAATGACAGATTGAAGAGAAGGTAGGAAAATATGAATATGTAGTTAAAGATAGATGGCTACGATGAATCATTATGATTGGGAAAAGAAAATATCTATGGCAGTTGAAGTAATTGAAAACCAAATGGCGGAGTGTGTATGAAGATGTGTCACATCATTCACAACATGAGAAGAAGTTTGCCTTCTTGTTCATCAAATTCCTCATGGTAATTAAATTGGTTGTTAGCTTTTTTACATCTTATCTAAATGTTCCTTAGCCAAACTAATGATTCTGTTTATTTGATGATGGTGTAACATATAAGATTAGAATATGGACAAGTAGAAATTTGTTCAGTTAGGATTAAACTTAAATATTGTGAAATGTAGAAACCAAATATTTAATTTCACCTAAAATAAATTAAGGTAAACCCATAAATATTAGTTCCTTCGCAACAGAATTTCTTTGAATTTTCACACACCTTCCAACAGATTATGACTCACTAAACCAGTAACAAACTCAGATAAGATCGTCCTATACTGCTGTCTATAAAAAGTAGAAACGAAGAAAGGAGTAAATAATGTATTATGTACACAAAAGGAATGCATTACACAATTGTCTACACTCCTTAATGAGAAGAATAATTAAAGAAAAAGGCAAGTTAATTATGAGAAAGCACTAATGCACCATTTGTTGCTTCCCATTGCTCACCAAGTTTGACTGTTTGAATAGCAAGTAAACTACTAAATCTTCATTTTGTACTACTCTACTTTTGTGTTGAAAAAAAAACTCATAATCTTTATACTTTTTCTACACATTAGAAACGGCAGAAAAAAATGTTGCTTTGGATTGTCTACACTATTGATTAATTCTTCAATAAAAATAACATTCCAACAGGTATTGAAGAGAGAGCGATAGGGGAACTAACCTGGTGTTTTGAGAAAGTAAGGCAACGACACCAAAGATGAAAAACATGAGAAGCATCCCTGAGTGCTCAAAGTCATTCATATGAGAAGGATTAAGGACCCCATCAACAAAAAACTTGAGGTGGGTTGAATACAAGAGCTCGATGCACATGTCAATGAAAGCACCAATTGTAATAACATACAGCTCCAGGTGCTTGAGCCTCCCATCAAACCCTGGCACAGGATTCCAAACCCTGACTTGAAATGTCTTAGGATTACGAACATATCTCACCACAGAGGCCCATATGTGCCACAACCCAACTAGAAGAAACAGTGTCCCTGGCAAAGCATGACCCTTGAAAGATCCCATGCTGGTGATTAACTTTTACTTCTCCAAAATACAATCTCCCTAGTATTTAATCAGCTTGGCCTTGAATGATTCCTTAGCTGGAGCAAATAAATTAGGTAGATTATCACCCAAGAATTCCCTCTTTATGAGCTAACCAATCATTCCTGTTAACAATAATGCCACCATCAGTTTTCAAACATCGAATAGCAGCCTTTTTGAATAGTATTTTCTTAAATTTATATATATATATATATATATATATATATATAATAAATGCTTTTCAGTTTCCTTCTCTCTTCTATCTGATGTGCTTCAAAATTTAAATTGTTTATTATTTTTACTACAACTTTAATAGTTTAAAAGCTTTTCTTTTACAACAGGATCCAGCAAGGCCACCTTCTACTCCAGGCCCTTGAATTTACCAGAAAAACTAGCAAATCCAAGAGTTGTGGACTAAGTGCAGTTCTCGTTCAGTGCTTTTTTTTTTGGATTAAAATAGAAGCAACTCCTGTTCAGTGCTTCTATTGATTCAGTCGAAAAGTCTGGTTTTCAGAGTCAATTTTAAGTTTACATTTACAAGGAGATAAAAAAAAATCACCTCTTCACACAAGTCGACATCTCAAAGGGTGAGGAATCTAATTCAGTCAACCCCGACAAAAGATCAAAATAAATCGAAAAAAAAAACCCCTCCAACCAAGTCAAAATCTAAACTCAGACTAAAAACAGAGAACCCAGCCAGGAGAAAGAGATTAGAGAAGGAAAGGAAAAAACAAAAACAAGGAGATCAATCGACAACTGGGAAAATTTCCCCACCCCAACATAGTTTAACCCATCTTATACTCATGATTAAATCAGAAAACATAATTTCATCTCCCCTCCTATATGCATATCTATCATAGTCAGATGTGGGCATGAAAGGTTGAATTTTTATAATCTACATCAGATGCATACTTGGGCACTTTACACTGTGGATAATGGGGTTCTTAAAAAAAACATATAATCTAAAGTAAGAAAATAACAATGATGAAAATTAAAAAAGAAAAAGGCAGAGAGAGGATGTTTTAGTTACCGGAGGAGTGATTGGTTTAAATGCAGAAAGTACTGTCTCCAATATCTCTCTTTCTCTCCAATCTCTCTGATTCAAAAAGCTATGTTCTCCTTGATCACGACAACTTCGTTGAATTCATCAAGCAGAGACAGAAAAAAAAAAAAAAAAACTTGGGTTGCACAAACTGCAAAGAGTGGTATGATGATGAGGTTCGTGGGATCTGAGACCGATGATGTTTAGGGCGAATCAAACAAACACGGTTTCGATTCACCAAAAAGAAAAACAACGTAGTTTATTTGGAAACCGCGCTCTCTTTCCGCATTTGTTTTCCATACGTAAGGGCACGTGATGTTTTACATCTTGATGAAACAATAATTTCTTTTGGTTTTTGACTTGGGTTAAATAAACTATATAATAATAATTTAAAACAAATATAATATATAGTTTAGATGGGCTTCAAAAGATAACAGTTTCTCAAAACAACATTATTATATGGTGTGTGGCATTTTTTTTTTTCATAAAATTATTAATTATGCCATTTCTTTATAGTGCCAGCCGGCTTATTTTGTTTGAACAAAAATGTTAAGTTGAGTTTATCTCGCATAAATAATATTATTTAATTTATTGTGTTATTGAATTTATAAGATATTATCTAATTTCTTATATATCTCTTTATTTTACATTAATATATTAAATTTATTGGTCATCGGTCAATACTAATAATTCATTCAACTCCTACTCGTAAAATTGTATTTTTTAATATTGTTATTATTATTTAAAAAAATGTTATTTAGAAAATTAGATGCATGTGGAAGGCATCAAATATTAGATTAGGGTTAAATGAAAATGAAAAAGTGGGTCCCTCTCTCCATAAACAAAGGTTGTCTCATGAGTTGAAGAATATGTCCAACTTTCAAATGTTCTGGAACTGTCAACCACTTCCAGCTAACTCCTTCTATCATACTGAAATCAATTCAATATTTTATTATTTTTAAATAAATTTATTATTTAGTGTTTGAAGTTGTAAATTAACAAATCAAACCATAATTGGTTATTAAGATATGCAAACCATGTTAATCCAGATTCCTTTAGATAAAATGTCAATCAGAACTAAATAAATATACTTACATTTTATAAGTATAATATCATAATATATATATTATTAATTGTTCATAATATTCCACTTTATATTTCAACACCTAAATTTGCATCTTGATCCATAAAAAAAACATAAGAAAAAAATATATCATCTCATCTCTAACAAGAATATGTTATTTTTTTCTAATTTTTCCATCTTTTTATTTTAATAATATTTTTTTCCTGTTATATCATATAATTGTTGTTATAAATGATGTGATTGTGATTAGTAATTATTAGGTTCATTGTTGTCCACTACTTCTTCAATCTTTGATGGTTGTTTTCTTAAAAAAAATAAAACTATGATTTATTTTCAATTCTATAATTTAGTTTCCATAATGGAATTTAGGTGTATGTGAGGAATTTTATTCTAAAAAGACAATTCTGGAAAGGAAATAATAACTTTGAATTTTAGAATGTGAAAGTTGTTTTCTAGAATTTTTTTTTAAAAGTCATTATTCCTATTTCAAAATAAACTTTTGAAATGTATTTTCCATTTCGCAATTTAATTATGGATTTTCAATTTCATAATAGACTAAAATGCCTTTTGAATTGTTTATTTTAGAAAAAAAATTCCAAAATGATTTTCAAAAGTCTATCCCTCACCATTTAATCCCAAAACTTATTTAATCACTTTTTTTTTTACATGAATTAGCTAATTCAAGCTTCTAAACATCACACCTTCACCACACCTTCTTGCACCTAAATTTTGTCTCCACCAACAACCAACACATGTATATTTTTACTCTCTCCTTTTAAATAAAACTGGATAATTATGACATTTAAAAAAAATGGTATAGTGCATGCCACAAATAATAATAGAGGAAACAATCCTATTCAAAACATATCCTCTTTTTTTTCACTTTTCACTTTTTTATCTTTTTTAAAAGAAAAAAAATACCTTCTTTTTATGGTCTTAATCTTTCAGTTTTTCTTTCATATTAAGAAAATGATTTTTTTAAACACATCTTATAAGAGCATTTTCCTCACTATATTCTTACAAATTTGAACGTTTTATAAAAGCTAACATTTATATTTTTACTTATGCTTTAATTTTTACAAAATAAAAATAATTTAAAGATTAATGACTTGTCTGATAAATGAATATTTTGAATATAATGATGGTATATAGTCAAAGGATGCAATGTGAAATCTTTATCTATTGTTGACCAAAAAATAAAAGAAGAAAGACAAAACTAAGTTCCATGTTCAAAGATTTAACGAGTTTCGGTTTGAGTTCATTTTTTCATTTGTTTCTTTTAGTTCGCTACTCATTATAATTAATATTAAAATAATTTAAACCTTAATATATTACTATTATTTGAACTTTTTATTTTTAATTTCAAAAATATTTTTATATTATGTTTATTAATAAATTAAACTTCTTGTAATTATTAATAATTTACAAATTTATTATTAAATTGAAAATTAGTATCCCTACCTTGAATTATAAATTTTAGTTGAAATTCGGTTTATGACACGTGGCATAATGAAATGAAAATTGCGCAATTATTTGAAGGTGGTGATTTTTTTAAATATAAATTTAAATGACTGAAACTTTGGAGAGAAAAACAATTTGAAACTGTATTTACACAAATGGAAAATGTATTTGAATAATTTACATTTTAAACTATTTTTATTAGTGAAACTTAGTGTTTTTATTTTCTTACACAATTTTAGTTCATGAATTTTAAAATAATCACAATTCTTATTAGCTTAAATATTCGAATCTCTGATAAATTATTGAATTTTATATCAGTCCTAATAATTTGTTCTTTCAGACAAAATGGTTAAGATAGTATTCTTAATAATAATGTGACTTTCTTATGGAACTCTTTTAGTAAATTTATTAATAATATTAATAATGTTTATAATTAATAATGACTAATAATAATAATGATAAATAATAAATAAAGTGACCTTTTACTAAACATCTTAAAGATTGCAGTTACGAGCATAATAGGATGGTTAAGAGGAATTATATGTTAAGCCAAACATGGTTATATATCTTTATTAAAGTACACTTTTTCAGCGTTTGAAAAAAGTAGAAACATAACTTTTACGTGGAAACTTGTAGGTTGAGGTCAATTATTTTAGATTGCATCAAAATTAACTCATTAAATTATTAGATGCATCATAACTTCACTTAATTAAGATAAAGTTATATTTTTAATCTATTCCAATCCAATTCACTGTTTATTTGATTGAATTAATTAAGTTATGATTTTTGGGAATATTTTTTACTGAAATTTATAATTTTCAAACTTTTTGTTTATATTTTTTAAATATATTATATAATTATTATAAATAAAACAAAACTAAAATTTATAACCATAAATAAATTTAAATTTTAAAACAAAATAAAAATAATAAGTAACTAAATTTTCAAATGACCATTTTTTTATAACAAGATTAAATTAACCAGGTTGAATTAAATTAAATTGAACACAAATAACAAGTAGGAGATTTTATCTGTTTGGATTAGGTTGAATTTAATTCAATTATAAAATTTAACCCAAGTTATAAAAAGAATCAATTTAGATTGAATTGGTTAATCGAATTATTTATTCATTTCAATAAACATTCCTTTTAAGAATACATATTATAAATACTAGTAGAAATCAGTGCAAGTGCTTGTGTAATCACATTTTCTTCTTTTAATCAATTTTTACGATAATAAAAATGTAACATACATATAAAAATAATTTTAAATTAGTTGAAATTGAAAAATAAAAATAAAGTTTATAAACTAAATAAAAATGAAGGTTATTTTATTTTATAGGTGAGATTTGGTGTGAAAATATGAAAGAGTATGTTATTTATTTCTTTTGTTTGTTGTTTGTTGTCTTAAAATAAAAAATTAAAAAAAAATAAGAGTCATAACTATACATTAATATTAATTTAAAAAATTAAAAATAAATTTAATTTTTATATAATTTATATAAAATAACAAAATATTTTATTGTATTAATAAAATAAGATATATTAAATAAGGTGAAATCGAATGTAAAAAAAAAACAGTTATAATAAAAGTCCTTTATATAGATATAGATAAATATATGTAATTTTTAATTGAGGTAGAATATTTAACAATCCTAATAACTTCAAATAATAATTATAAAACACAAATAAATTGAAAACCTAAATCAACCGGGAAGTACCACGAGACACAAATAGTTTCAAATTAAAGAAAGACATTAAAATCTCAATAATATTCACACAAATATAAAGCATTAAGAAAAAGGAAAACCAAGAAATCACCCAAAACAAGTCACTCAAAAGCAACTTTCTCAAAGGAGTTTGGCTCTAGTGGTGGTGATGTGGATGCACTGCTTCATACCCAAAAAGAACTTACAAAAAAAAGCACCAATAGTTGCAATTATGACTTTGGGTGATGCTGTGATTGAAACACTGCAACAATTTTCTTCTTCAAACTTCCCAGATCTTTTTCTCAACCTAATCACCTCCTTTATCAAATTACTAAAGACAAAACTCTTATTTTCCTTTGAGTTTTTGTTGTACTACTAACCCTACATGTTTTTCAATCTTCTCACTCTATTCATTCTGCGGTATCTTCTTCACTCAGTGGTGCTTAATTTTAAGAGCTTTAAACCACCAAAACCAGAGCTAAAACTAATAAATCAAACATCATTAGTCACATCAATGATGTTTTTGATTGCATCAAAACTTTGTGGTAGAGAATAGAAGATAAGGAAAAATAGACTGTTTTGTTTGATTAAAATGAATAAAAAAAAAGATTGTTATATCTACTATCAGTATCATCGTTTTTAAAACAACAAACAGTTTCATGATCAATTGCGCAACTCACAAAACTTATATATGAGAATATTTTCAATTATAAAGAAAACACACAGTGATTAGACCTTTCAAATTTATTATATACTACTTTTTCTGTTTTATATAAAAAGTAATACATCACAATACATAATAAACATATTATTATAAAGTATACAAAATTAAAATTTAATAGAAACTACATTCGCGCTTATATTTTCGTTACTTACAATAAAACCTATTTTTAAAAGTAGCAAAAATAAATGATAATAAATAATATATATGACTTGTATGTAGCATAGATAATTAATAATTAATCAAAATTATTTTCCCCCATTTTTGTACTTCAGCTTCTACCTATTCCGATGAGATTTCAATAATGTTTGGCTTAGCTGTCCACAGAGTGAGGCGCACAAATTAATTCCAATTCCTAATCCCACTAATGCACTGCACCTCATCACTGTACCTGCGTAAATTAGTGTCCAACCGTACCTGAGACAATGACCAAAAACCCCAATACAAACAAAACCGCAAGCCCTTTTCATTGAGGACATATGCGTAATCTCAGAGATGCAAAAATCATGTGGGACCCACTCGTGAAACAGTAATAATATTTAAGTCTCTAATTAACAATAAACTGGTGAGGTGGAGACTAATAGAAAGAAAGAAGCAGAACGAGGACGCCACCTTTCGTTCAAAAATGGAGAAAGTGTCACGGCGCCATCACGCATCTAACCCACACGGCCCAATGAAAACGATCCACGTGGCAAGTGCTGCTCGCGGTCACAGCCTTTTCTAACTTACGTGGGATCTCACACTTGCGCTAATTAGAATACAACAGAATCTCTTCTTCAAATTCTCTCTCTCTCTCTGAACACCGTTCCGCTGTACGTCGTCGTTTCACCGATCTCGTTCACGCCGATCGCTGCCGAACGAAATCGAAGTCGAAGGAGGAAGCGGAAGGTTCTTGCAATCGGTGGAGAGTAACCGCGAGTGGTGCCAAATGCGGAATTCGAGTTCCGAATCCTAAGTTCGTCGCTCGTTCTGCGGAAGTTGAGTGAAGTTGCCGGTTCCGCGATCCTCTGTCTCCGGCGAGGGTGATGAGTCGTCAGGTCACGTAGGAGCTCGCAATTGATCTCGCCGAAGCAGAGATTATCCGTCTCCTGCTTTCGGCTGGAACCGCGTCCGAATTTTTGCAGTTTTTTTCGGTTCTTGGAATTTGGAATTCGCGTTCCGCGAACGATGTCGTCGAAGGTTGTGTACGAAGGGTGGATGGTGCGGTGCGGCCGACGGAAGATCGGGCGATCGTTCATCCACATGAGGTACTTCGTGTTGGAGTCCCGGCTGCTCGCGTATTACAAGAGAAAACCGCAGGATAATCAGGTGGTTCTATTGTTTTTTTCTTGTTGAATTTCACTTATTCGTTTGGGTTTTAGGGGAATTCCGTTATTATTATCATTATTATTTTGCTTCAATTTGTTTTGCTTGTTAAAGTTTCCACTCTTCGGAGTCACCTTTTGGGGTATTCTTTGGAAAAGGATAGGGAATTTTGCGAGATTGCTTTTTCACTTTTACAATTTTTTTATGCTTCCTAAACTTTTTTGTTTTTTGGTTTTGGTTTGTATCTTTCACTTTGTGGGAGGAGGGCCGGGTGTTGGAGAGTAGATGCTGCTCGAAAACTTGACGAGATGAACTTGTTTTTATGCTTTTGTTAGGTCCCAATTAAAACACTGCTAATTGACGGCAACTGTAGAGTGGAGGATAGAGGCTTGAAGACTCATCATGGACATGTGAGTTTTCTGCAATCAACCGTGGACACTAGCACACACACAGTTATTTATTTGTTGGTACCTCTGCTTGCTGCGTGAGCCTTCTGGTCTTGAAATGATCCTTGACACGAGCTGTACTTGTTGTATGTTTGGTTTGCATGCGTGAATTTTTAATCCGATTAGGGAATTGGATGTGTGAATTGAGGGCTAGTAAATGGTTGAAGCGAGGGGATGTTGTGGAATGATTTATGCTGTGTGATGTAAGGAAGGATGTTTCAACGATACCAATGGCTTTTAATAAAACAAAAGAAAAACAAACGGGCCTCAGAGTCTTCTGACGAGTAATGCTAGGAATACGTAGTTTTATGCACATAAAATTAACACCCCTGTTAAATATATTCATGGAGCCTGGGTTGGGTCCTTTATTGTCCAAGGCAGATTTGTATTTTTTTTTTCCTTTCAGATTAAGGAAGAAATTTATTACAAGAAAATAATTCTAAAGTAAAAGGACAAAGTATCATTCTTCAACTTGTCCACAAAAGAAGAAAGAATTCTAAAGTTGAAGGAAAATATACAACTTTGCATTCTCTCTCCTTGTCTACCACAAATCTCTTGATCAAATGTTTATTATGATCATCGTGGGAGAGCTGTCCTATGCTCCGATCCGTTGTTGCAAAACTTGTGACTGAACTCATGGACTTGTCTGAGTTTACATTTAGACTCATATTTTGTATTAACCCTGTTAGTAACTTAGCAGATTCAAATCAAACCTTTCAAGCCGAGCAGTGCACTAGAATGTGAGGTATGTGTGTTCACCTGATACAGGGACCAGGGATCAGTAACCAAGTTATCTTTAGCCATAGTGTAAAGTAGTCAGAAAGTCCTCTTTTAATGAGTAATTACTGTAGAGGTAAAGACATGCCAATAATTTTGGTAGCATGTTTTTTCTCCTTTTAATGAACAGTTGAATTGAACAAATTGACCGTGGATACTACTGTGAAAGTAGCATATGCTGGCTTTTGGTTGTATTTGTAGTTAGAGTATTGACAATGATTTTATCTCTCTATTTGCCCGCAACTATTTACTTCTTTTTGTGCAGATGGTTTATGTTTTGTCTGTTTACAACAAGAAGGAAAAAACCATTGAATTATGTAAACTATATAAAAATTTCCATATTGACAATGATTTTGTTCTCTCTATTTTCCTGCAACTATTTACCTCTTTTTGTGCAGATGGTTTATGTTTTGTCTGTTTACAGCAAGAAAGAAAAGAACCATCGAATTATGGTTAGTGGATTTTCCTCATTCATATATGCAGCATATAATTATACCCTTTTATCTATAATTACCAATATGCCTTTTCGTTCTATTATTATTATTATAATTTTTCTTTTGCTGAGTAAATACTTTATTACTCTGGTTCGTACTGCAGATGGCAGCATTTAACATCCAAGAGGCCCTAATTTGGAAGGAAAAAATAGAGTATGTCATTGATCAGGTCTGGTTCATCAAGTTGCACAATCCTATTATGTTCTTTAAATATGGATTGATATCCATATTCCTAAATTTTTTGTTAGAGTTTATCTTTACCTGATGTACATTGGCTTGAATATGAAAAACATTTACTTGATATAAAGATAAAATGATGCATTGCAATTTAACTTGCTAAGTCCATCGTAGTAGGACATGCTTTCTGGTTGTGTTAGTTGATGCTATTGAACTTTGATGCATGCAGCACCAGGGAGCTCAACCATCAAATGGCAACAAATATATTTCTTTTGAGTACAAATCTGGGATGGACAATGGAAAGACAGCTTCTTCCTCAGATCGTGAAAGCCAGTTAGTAGTTTTGTTCTTTGCTTTTTTCCTCATACTGTTTGTAGAAGATGTCAATGCGTTAAGTTACCTGCTTTTTCTGTGCTGTTGTTAAATTATGTCTGTCTTCCTTCAAATTGTTTCCAATGTCAATTTTCAGGAGAGTCTACTGAAATAATCGATTGAAACATACTGGAATATGATATAGTATTTTCGGCCACTTTTATTTCACTGCTGACCAAATAGCTCCTGTGTAGATAATTGCTGGGTACCAATGTTATTGTGCATATCCTCCTATATATTCATAACATCCAATATATTTTTGGATCACCAGGTTCAGTGCTCCGGAGGATGAAGATGATCCTCATCCTAATTTGTTAAGGAGGACAACAATTGGAAATGGTCTGCTTTGTATTCCTACGGGTTTGTGGATTTGCAATTAGTGTGCTCCAGACTATATTTGAACTTTTCCTTTCCTTTCTTGAGATGCAGGCCCTCCTGAATCAGTTTTTGACTGGACCCGGGAAATAGATTCAGATTTTTCAAATCAGAATATCAACAACCAAGCATTCTCAAGAAAGCATTGGCGTCTTTTACAATGTCAAGATGGTTTGCTACATTTATTTACATGATGGAGACATTTCTATCTTGATTACTTAAAAGAAGTTATCCTTATTTCTTGGGAAATATTCTAGTGTTAAATGATTGGATAAGTAGTAGTTGCATGAACTGAGACAATTTTTTTTTCTGAAATTGGCAGGACTTCGTATTTTTGAAGAACTTGTTGAAGTTGATTACCTTGTATGTTATTTCCTGTATTTCTTTATTTTCATAGTATACTAAATTCATGGAATAGTTTGGGAAGCAACTATCTTCATTTGCTTCTTTATGTAGCCAAGGAGCTGCAGTAGAGCTATGAAGGCAGTAGGTGTTGTGGAGGCGACTTGTGAAGAAATTTTTGAACTTGTGATGAGCATGGATGGGACACGGTTTGAGTAGGTTTTCTGTAGAATTACCACTGTTTTGTGTGTGTCTGTATAATAGTTGCTGTCATGCATGATGTATGGCAGATTGTTATTCTTTTGTTGTTTCTTGATAAATATTATCGTGATGCATGACAGAGCAACTAGATTTGGCACTTTAAGATGTTGTGATGTAATCTAATACTACTTTAGATAGTTTCAGTTTGGATAAACATCTCAAAAGCCATATATGACACACACACATATAGGAGAAGAAAATAAAATGAATCAAGAAGAAAATAAATCAAAATTTTCTTTAACTTGAAATTAACTTAAACATCTAATATTTTCCAAAGCTTTCTCATTTAACTTCTCCATAAGTCCCTATAAACTTAACAATGCTTGAAATTCTCGTCTTAGAAAAGTCTTCATAGTAGGTTTTACAATTAAAAACTCCCATAAGCTAGAAATTAATCCAAACTGGGCCTTACTGTACTGGACATTGTAGTTAAAGGAACCAGAACTTGTGCCCAAGGTACTAAGGCAAGACTCCAGCAGGGGTGAGCTATTTTTGGCACCTTAGGAGTGCCTTTCCTGTTAAGGCTAGGAATGCCTCTAGACTCTAGTTTCCTAACAAAAACAGTAAATAACTCTGAAAGCAAAATCATCTAATTTAGTAACTTAGATGCTAAAAGGGTGAAAGTTGTCAGTGTTAAGAAAAATACTAGGGGAGACTGGTCAAGGAGATAAATGAGGCATTGCTATGTTATAAATGCGGCACTGTTGGAGCTGAAAACTATTAGCATATTTTTTACTCTTTCTGACTAACATGATTTTTTTCAGTTCAATTTTGGAGTAGTGGGAAATGAAAATGTTGAGCTGGATAAGTTGAATGGACAAACAATATATTATGAGTGCAAGTATTAGGGAATATATTAGAGTAACAACTATTTAGAAGATGATAGAAAATTGCCTAAGATGATTTTTGGTCATGTGAGGGAAAGAGCTGAGGACCAACAGAGGTCATGGTGCAAAAGGTGGACCAAATGGTAGAGCATTACATTAGAATGGAAGAGGAAACCAAAGAAAAGAATAGGCAAAAAACCATTGAAAAATACTTCAATGTAAATGAATTAATTGGGAGTTTAGTTTCCTTAGAGCTCAGCTCAATAATGTCATATGATTCATATGGCTGACCCAACGTAATGGGTTAGCACTTGGTTGTTAACTTGTTATTATAGATGATGAACTGATGAGTCTTATTAAAACAATTTTATTTGATGAGAATTGAGGCTCTAAGATGTTTTATATCTTTGAGTCTTGAGTATGATAACATAAACTGGGCTATAAAATCATTTGGAAACCACCTTAGCACCATTCTGGATATCATCTTGTTCTTTTCAGATAATGTTCTAGTTATCACTTGAGTTAAATTATAATTATTCATTGTAAACACAACTTTTTTTAGATATTTGATGTTCCACAGTTCTGCAGATAAATTTTGTTTGCTTCTTATTATTTGCATGTCTGCAGATGGGATTGCAGTTTCCTACATGGTAGTTTAGTTGAGGAGGTGGATGGGCATACAGCAGTTCTTTATCATCGACTTCAGCTAGATTGGTTCCCAATGTATAGATGATCTATCTTCTCTATCATTTATAATTGTTTGTAGTTTATATTTGGTAAACTTGATCAACTATTTTCACATAAATTAGTGATGAATGAAGATGTCTTTTCTTGAATAACCGAATTTTCTTGTATTGTATGTTTTCTGAATAAATTGTTTTATTTCTTGACATGTAAGCGCCAGTATTTAGGGCTCCCATTGCTTGAATTTGAATTTTTTTTTGGTATATAGAAAGCATGTTTTGAGACTCGATAAATAGTTAAAAAAGGGTTACACATCTACAAAGTAAATTTGCTAACTGTATTGACTGAAACTGTTATGTATTTATCATTGCAGGTTTGTGTGGCCCCGTGATCTTTGTTATGTACGATATTGGCGCCGAAATGATGATGGAAGTTATGGTAGGAATCTATATCTTTTGTTCTAAGTTTTTGGTACATGTTCATACTTCAAGGGATTTGCTAATGATGACACTCATTAAGGAAACAGAAAAAGAGAGTATTAAATAAAAATAATAGTTAGTTATATTGGGAACTCAAACATGTGATACTTTTCTAATCAAACACATTTGATGGCCAATATTGAGTATTTCTCAATTAATGCTCCTAAAGAACTCTTTATAGAACTTTGTGTTTATTACTTTTGGAAGTTTGCATTGATGTTTCTTCTTCTTGCAGTTGTTTTATTTTGCTCTAGGGAGCATGAAAACTGTAGTCCACAGCCAGGGTGGGTTCGAGCACATATTGAGAGTAAGATTCAATTTCTCATGGCCCTGGATCTGTCCTTCAAAGTTCAAAAGAGTTGGATTCATCTACATTTCAATTGGTCTTGATGTTCTCAATTTATTATGGATTAGGTTATGCATATTGCCTCTCTGGTTTTTTGGAAATAGTTTATCTTAAGGTCCTTGCCTCTTCTGATTTGTGAAAATGTGGATTTTTGCTAAAATCAGGCAGCTTTGGTGCCTTTTTTCTTTCTTTCTATTGAACCTGTATTATTTTCAATTTTCTGCTAAGGAGGATCATGGCTTTAGCTCTTTTCCTCTTAGTATTAATATTTATTTTTTATGAAAAGGAGTAGGATATTGTATGCATGCGAACACTCCCAATTTTAAATCATTAAAGGGTGGTTGAACTATGTTTGAAATTTCTTAATTTCATTAGAATATATTGTTCTTACAGACTGTTACATTAACTCCAACAGAATGGATAGAATAATAACATTTGGTAAGGTAGCATCAACCAGTTGGAAAATATCATGGAAATTCTAGAGCTGTTTATCATATTGAGGTTTCCCTCTTAATCAGTTGAGGTTTTCTGTCAGCTTAAAGTGAAGATGATCTTTATGATAAACTGATTTTATGTCATTTATTTATCATTATCATTATTATTCACTAGTTTTCAATAAAGAAATATTTTTTTTTTTCTGTCGCTTGATGCATCTCATGTAGGTTTTCTTTATGTTTCTGTTATTTCCATTGAAATTTCTTAGGTCTAAGAACTGCTTTCTACAGGTGGAGGATTTAATATTTCCCCCTTAAAACCTCGAAATGGAAGGCCCAGGACGCAAGTCCAGCATCTTATGCAGATTGATCTGAAGGGATGGGGTGTGGGTTACCTGTCATCTTTTCAGCAGTATTGTGTCCGTCAAATGTTAAATAGTGTAGCTGGTGAGTTGATATCCATTTATGCGGTTTACAATTTTTATATAGAATGATAATACTCTCCCTTCAATCATCATGATTTCTTTTATTTACCTTTCTCTCTATCATTTTGGTAATTGAAAGTTTAGAGTGGAGGTTGCCCCATTTTGAATCTATTTTTTTTGTGGGAGAACCTATTGTGCAGTGAGTTTCAAAATTCTTACATTTTTTTTTCTCTTTCTGCAGGTTTACGTGAATGGTTTGCCCAATCGGATGAAAGAAACGCTCATCCAAGAATTCCTGTCATGGTTAACATGTCCTCAACATCTGTTTCTTCAAAGAAGAATCAGAAGCCAAATGATTTTTCTGTCAATCCTTCTTCTCTTGATCAAATGAATGCTGCAAGCAGAAACTCTGCCTTAATAGATGAGTATTCTGATGACGAAGATTTTCAAATAGCAGAATCTGAACAAGAGGTTGTATCTACATTTTCCCTCATGTGTATACTTGGGAGGTTTGCTTCATAAATTCTGATCATTAATATTACTGTAAAACTTTTCAGGCGTACCAAATTGGTCTTGAGAATGATGTGAGAAGAACAGGTAATTGCTTGCAATACCCTATTCAGTTTAATGGTATTGCAAATTACAAACTTGTGCATGAAGCAATTTGCCATGATGATGCATGTTTGTCAAAGCTCATTTAAATCTTTTCATGATATTTTCCTGAATTGAAGCTTTGGAAGAAGAACCTGGAAATGAAATTGACTTGTCTTCATTTTCGGGAAATTTGCGCCGGGATGACCGAGATAATGCTCGGGACTGCTGGAAAATTTCTGATGGAAATAACTTCAGAGTCAGAAGCAAGCATTTTTGCTATGACAAGTCGAAGGTATTCATTCTCCTTTTTCTTTTACACTTTCTGAACAAAATTTATCATTGTCTTGGTGTGTTCATATTCCTTTGTGGTGAACTTTGAAGGTTCCTGCCGGAAAACATATGCTGGATCTTGTTGCTGTAGATTGGTTTAAAGACTCAAAAAGAATGGATCATGTGGCTAGGCGTCATGGTTGTGCAGCACAAGTGAGTAATTTAATATATCTAGTATGTTTTTTTGTTTCTTGATGAAGATTAATGATAGGTGATTGAAGCTAGACATTTTGTTGTAGAAAATAGGGCTAAACTCTATTACAGAGATCATAGGTCCATCACAAGATACACACAGATAAAGAGGAAACAAAAATAGCACACTGTGATGGTTGTAGAACTTTTAGGATCTGCAAACATTCCTGTCCGAAAGCCCCAAAAGTCATATAGTTACTGAATCCTCTATCCACTATCTTTCCCTCTGTTTTATCTTTGCTTCTAACCCTTCAGTCTTCCTTCCCACCCTCCTTGCCAGGTGGCCAGGTGTTTAAGATGATCCAAATCTGTCTTCTTTCCCTTTCTCAGTTCCCATGTGGTTTAGCATAGGAGGAGATCCTGAAAATACTGTCCCGGCCCCCATCTTTGTATACTGAAATTATTTATTAGAATTGAATGTCTAAATCACAATGGGAATATATTCAGCATGATGCTATTTCTGTATTTTGTGGAATGCTCTCTGGGTTTAAAACACTCCACACCTACACTATCTTTTAAACACCCAAGACAGCACCCAAACCTGCAAACTCTCTCACACCTGTTACTGAACCACAAATTAAGGGAGGATAATATCTTTACTTAAATGGTAGGGTTAGGGTTATCAGGATAATATCTTTACTGAATTTGATTTCCCTTTTTATTATTTATTTAAGTTGTTGTGTGGTTGTTGCATGCCTGTTTTAGGATTTTGCTGACTATGTCTATGCAGGTTGCTTCCGAAAAAGGATTTTTCTCCATTGTCATTAATGTTCAAGTGAGTTCTTCTGTTCATGTGACCAGGTCAACTTTAAACTTCAAAAGTTTAGACTCAGAAGTAAATGAATGCTTGCTGTTTGGTTGTAGGTGCCTGCATCAACACACTATAGTATGGTTTTTTATTTTGTGACAAAGGAGTTAGTTTCTGGATCCCTCTTGCATCGCTTTGTTGACGGTGATGATGAGTTTCGAAACAGCAGGTTTAAGCTTATACCATCAGTCCCTAAGGTATTTACTGAAGTTTTTCATCATTATAATTAGGAAACTATCACTTCCTTTACGAGTTAATTTTATAATTTGTGGCTGTATCATTCTTATGTAGTTATGTCTTAATATGGGTATGATCTAACACTATATCATACTTTGTTTATTGCGAGTGTGGTGGCTGTATGTGTTACTCAAACCTTACACTGTGTGTTATATGTAGTTTGTCCTAAACAATATATACAACAATGAAAGCCTAATCCCACTAGGCGAGGTTGGCTACATAGATTAGATGATGCTATTTGGATTGGTTGAAGATTACAACTTTTAGAGATATCATTTACTAGAAGAATCTTCTTAATGACTTTGAATGCATCTCGCAACAACCAATCCTTTTTCCAACTAGATGGGGTTTAGCTACATGGATTAAGTGATTTGGTACTGTTTTTTGTTATTCATGTGTATAGACAAATCATCAACCTCTATATCATTTTAAATTGCTTTGCTTATAGTTTTTCTTGATCTCCCTTTGCCTATAGTTATCGTGTTACCCTTCATTTGCTTAATAAAATGGAAAAATAAAAAAAAGTAACAGAACTGATGTCAGAGTGACATACTGGAATAAGATTCACGAATTTATAGCAATAGTCTATAAAATGGAATTCACAATGCATTGCATAAGTAATCAATAGTCTATAACTTTATTTCAAATGTTTTTTTTCCTTCATATGTTTTACCAACTTGTTCAGTGGAGGCATTCAGCCCTGCTCATAGCATAATAAACAAATGTAAAAACATTGGCTCAAATATGTATACTGACTAAATTTATCAAATTTCACCAACTTTTATGAGGTGCGTCGTACTGTACCTGGACATGAGTTAAACTGTGGGTTGAAAACTATTTCAAGCACTGTCGTGCATCTAGAGTTTCCCGATGATGTTTATTGACCTTATGCCTTGTTTAGGAGTGGATCGTAGAGCAATTTGGACTAGTTTCTATATACCATTTTTGGGATTGCATTACATCTTATTATGAAAACAAATCTCAAAGATGCTCGTATAACATGATTTTAATTCCCTTTGTTTTGTTGCTTTGAGAAATGACTGATATGCATAGCTAGTCATCACTTGATTCAAAGGGTTTTGTATATATATGTATATATATATACATATATATATATATATATGTATATATATATACTACTAGGAGCCAGGATGACATGCTTCGAAATACTCTGTGGCTGGGAGTGCTAATTGTTGGTAAAATAAAAGACTTGTTTGCTAGCATTTAATATTTTGTTAGGCTTTTCAAAATTTAAATGGATGGACAGCAGTACAAACGAAGTAAATAGTTGGTTATAAGATAACTTCCTTTCCGATGCCACAAGAAAGCAACATACGCACCTCTCATTGTGTGGGTCAAAATTCAAACAGAACAAGAAATGTCACTTCTCCAGAATCAATAATGCCCAGTAAAATTGTTTAAATTTGTACCAAACATGGGAATATCATATTGCCAATTTCACTTTTCCCAAGAATAATTGTACAGTCCTTAAAACAAATGTGTGATAAGTTGATATATGCAGCTTTGTTGCTGACTGTTACCAAGTTGATGTACATGCATTTTGGTCCGGCTTAATCCACAGAACCAAATCTCTTATTGTTACCACATTTTTAGCTTTATGACTTTCTTTCATTTTTTTTTCCATTTATATTTACCTTTTTTAAAATTTCTTTTCCACTTTTTGTTTGTAATTTATAACTACCATCTTTCCATAAAGGCTGGAGAAACAAGCATACTTTCTCTTTACACTCCTTATTGATATTCCATCTTAAAAATGCAGGGTTCATGGATTGTACGCCAGAGTGTTGGGAGTACTCCTTGTTTGCTGGGAAAGGCAGTTGATTGCAACTACATTCGTGGTCCCAAGTATTTAGAAGTAAAATTTGATTCAAGTTCTTTATAAATTTTGGTTTGTCTTGTTGCATGAAGTTTCCCAATAATGAATGAATGATGTCTGTATCTTAATTGTCTGCTATGATTTTTTAACCAATCACTCTTTAATTGTAGATTGATGTTGATATTGGTTCCTCTACTGTTGCTAATGGAGTTTTGGGGCTGGTTGTTGGTGTGATTACAACATTGGTTGTAGATATGGCTTTTCTTGTACAGGTGAGTTTGATATTACTAGAAATTAACATCTAAACAAGTCATGGGATTTAAGCGGCAGCAATTGGGCTAGACTCATTTTTCTTGTATCCAGTGTGGAAACTTTCATTATTCTCATATTGCAGAGGCTTAATAGCTTTGATAATTGATTTAACATTTGTTAATAATACTTGATTTTAGTTGATTTTAACTAGGTAGGTTGTGGATATTTAATTTTCAGATTGTAGAGCTTTCTAAATGACAAAATATCTGTGCTAGTGTTTTAACGAATTGTGTTAAATTTCATTAGCTGTTGTTATACCCTTCAACTGCTAGGAATTATAAATACTCTATTAAGTTGAGGTAGTTCTGCACCAAAAACATTTTTTTATGACTTGAATATAGAGATGGCGAAAAAAACTTGAGTATCATCTAAGCTGATGTATATGTATATATATGTGTATGTATGTATATATATGAAGATGAGTACAATTATATCTCAAGAGGAAGTCTACAACCTCTGTTATTTAACTTAAAGTTAGGTACACCCAGAAACAGCATTGTACCAATGTTGTTAAACTTGACTCGTAAGAGTTACTATTATATGAAAAATAATATTCAATACTTACACATAGGTTGATAAAACATAGGTTGATAATTCATAAAAATGCATTGAACAACTAATAAACTATTGGAGGTAATCCTTCCTATTATTAAACTTTCACCGATTCATGCCATTATAAAATAAGACAGTTTCATGCCAAATAAGGCAGCAAACAGAGAAAAACAGAGAAGAACAATGGCAGTGAGAGCGAGCAACGGCGAGCGGCTAACGCAGGCGATTGCGAAAGGCGAATAGTGTTGCAAACGTGAATAGTGTCGAGCGCAACGACGACGATTGCGGGCGGTGGCGAGCGATGTTCGTGAGTTTGTTTCGAGAGTTGGTTTTTTGGGGTTCTTTCTTACTTGCTTACTAACCCTAGCAAAAAAAGAGACGAGTAGGAGGATCGACACGGTCCAACGATCCTCCGTTTGCAACGAAATAATATAACCAATTTCAACATTTCCCTTCAATTTGGAGCATATAAATTGTATGCACCAAGCATGGAATATCTAAAAAAATTCTAGACTCTCTTAAAGGCTTAGTTAGAATGTCTGCATGCTGGTCATTATTGTTGATGAATCCATTACTAAGTTCCTTGGACAACATCTCTTCAGCAAGATGACAATCAATCTTTGTGTTTGGTTCTCTTGTGAAACATTGGATTGGAGGCAATTTGAAGGGCTACTTGATTATCACAATGTGGTTTCATTTGCTCAACTTTACAAAATTTCAACTCTAGAAGTGATTGTTTAATTCACACAAGTTCATAGGTGACTAAAGCCATAAATCTTCCAGCTTATGCAGTGGATCGGGCAACAACACTTTGTTTATTGCACTTCCAAGAAATAATATTCCCTCCAATGAATAATGAATACATAGTATCTTGTGGTGGACCTCCTGTCAATGGGATATTCAGCCCAATATGTATCATGATACCCTAAGATTTGAGTATTTTCCTTGTCCTTAGATGAAAATAATTTTCTTGGAGCCTTTTGACATGTTTAAGAATGCGAATCACAACATTCCAATGGTCAATTTGAGGATTTTGCATGAATTGACTAACAACTTCAATTTCATAAGAGATTTTAGGTCTTGTACGTGTTTTCCCACCATCCTCTTATATCAATTTGGGTTTGAAAAGGTTTCACTTTGGTCCATTATTAGCTTCTGATTTGGGTCATAGGACTATCAATGGGCTTGCAATTCTAGCTCTGTCTCCTCTAGAATATTAGAAGTATATTTTCTTTGTGAAACTATGACACCTGCCTTTGATTGAGCCACTTCTATTCAAAGAAAGCATTTCAGATAGCCAAAATCTTTGGTTTGGAAGTGGCTCAATAAGTATTCTTTTAGTTGAGAAAGTTGAGTGACATGATTTTTGTAATAACTATATCATCAACATAAACCATTAAATAATCACACTTCCCAAGGGAAGTACGACAATAGAAAATTGAATGATCTCCTTACTTTGTTTCAATCCAAAGATCTGTATAGTATGACTAAATTTACGAAACCAAGCTTTGGATGATTGCTTAAGTCTATAGAGAAATCAACATAATTTACAAACTAGTCTATACTTCTCCTAAGCAACAAATATGGGAGGTTGTTCCATACAAAGCTCTTCCTCAAAGTCATCATGAAGGAAGACATTTTTAATGTCAAGTTCGTGTACTGACCAATGACGAATAACTAACATAGAAAGAATCAAATTGTTTTGATCTTGCCCACGTGAGAAAAAAAAATATTACAATAATCAAGGCCATAGATTTCAGGATGAACTCCCATGTGCCACTCTTTGAAAGAGTTGCATTTCATCAATCATGGCTTGCCGCCATTTAGGATGTTTTAGTGCCTCATGAATAGTTTCAATAATAGTAGTGGAAAGTGAGGAATCAAAAGATGAGTATGATGGAGAAAGACGGTAATAACTCAAAATTATAAATAGGATAAGGATTATGAGTATAGCAAATACCTATCCTAAGAGTAATGAGAAGATGACGAGGATGAACATCCATGGTATGAGAAGTTGGTGGGGGAGGTTCTGAATCACGAGAGGCTTTAGGCAATGGAGAAGAAGCTTTTTGTGTCCTGCGCTGATATGTAAGTAGGGGTGGTTGGGCAACATCAATCGAATGACGAGATGGGATAAAGGCTAATTCCATTTTGATTGGAGTTAGAAGGGGTTGGAGTTATAGGGACCGAAGGATGGAACTGTGAGAAGTTGTTGAATGGAAGCATTCATTTTCACGGAAGGTGGTGTCAACAGACACCATGCCTTTGTAGTTGGAAAATAGTATTTGTATTTTTGTTGAGGGCAAGAATAACCCCAAAATACACATTTAAGAGTCTTTTGAGAAAATTTATCGAAACATGTAGAGACATTATGAACAAAACAGGTACAACCAAACACCTAGGGATACTGATGAATTAAATGATCATTTGGAAAAATAATGGAATGAAGAATTTAGCTTTTAAGACTGGAAGAGGCATTCTACTAAAAAACAAGTAGTAAGAACTGCATCTCCCTAATAATAAACCAGAACAGTTGCATTTAACATTAAGGAGTGTGCAATTTCAACGAGATGTCTATTTTCCTCTTTGCTACACCATTTTTGTTGTAGTGTGTGAGGACAAGTGGACTAGTGTAGAATGTCTTGTGAAGATAAAACGGAAAAAAGTTCTACATAGAAATATTCTTTAGCATTGCCACTTTTGAATATGTAATTTATCATTCCAAAATGATTCTTAATTTGATTAAAGAAGGACATGAATATGAACAACAACTTAGGTCTATCTTTTTTTAAATAAACCCAAGTACATAAAGAGAAGTAATCAATGAAGGTTCTAAAATATCTAAAACTAAAAGATGTGAGACGACTTAGTTCCTAAATGTCTGAATGAGCAGTAGAGAAATCAAAGTTAGATTTTTTAGTTTGTTTAGGAAATGATGACTTAACATGTTTTCCTATTTGACACAATTTACAATCTAAAACTTGAATCTCTTTGAGACTAGGAACTAATATACTTAACTTTTCCAAAAGGTCATGCATAAGTTTTGGAGTTGAGGTTGCAAAACAGGACATGAGAGGGCTCATTTTCAGGTAATATAGATTTGTGTGTCTTGTCTTTCTCCAATCAAATGACATGTACCATGTTCCTATATGACAAAGGAATTAGCATCAAATGTTATTGAACAGTTTGTTCAATGAGTCAATTGACCTAGAGAGAGGAAGTTGTAAGGACAATGGGGAATAAAGAAACTTGATCAATTCCTTGAGATGCAACTTTGGATCCATTGGCTACAATAATTGGGTGATGAATTTTTGGAGAAGAAATGAATGAGAATGAAGAACTGTTACGGGAAATGTGATTTTCTAAGCTCACGATCTTGCACATATAGAGAAATGCTGTTGTTGAAAACACTTGGTGTTGAAGATTGAGCTTGGTTGTTGGAATTTTCAAATTTAATCCTCAAATCGGTACTCATCAGAAAACTTGGAATTTGATTTTTCAGTTTTAGATATATGGGCTACCTTTTTAGGAAAGACATGCAATGAGTAGCAATTTTCTTGGGTATAACCTATTCTCTTACTGTTTGTACATTGAGGACATCTACTTCAACTTCCATTCCATGTCCACCTATTCTAGGACCTCTCCCCTCTACCACGAGGTGCTACGTTGTTGAAGTTTCAACAACTTTTGCTAAATTTTCATCTTTCACCAAAATAGGCACATGAAAGAGTCTAGTGATTGCTCCCCATGGAACAATAAGCAATATACATGATCAAAATCTGAATGTAAACTTCTCAAAATCATGACCATGTAAAAGTTATATTGCTTTTTGTTGACATCCACCAATGAGTCAAGCCACAACAAATCTTTTTAATTTCTCCTACAACAGCCCAAGCTTTTGCTATGTGTGAGAGAATATCATGGTTGGTCTATTTGAGGGAGGGAGGCTACTCTTTGGGTTGCATCAAAGAGATGTTGAATATCAATAGCAAAGATATCTTGGGTCTTCTTCCAGAAAGAAGAGCATATCTTGAAGGATCTGAGTATCTCTTAGACATTAGGCTTAACTGATTTGCCATAAAAGAACGGCTGGTAGTCAAGCTTTTGCCATCAATATGTATCTTCAGTGGAAATAGCACTAGCTTCCTTCTCTAAATAGTCATGGTATCCTTGACTTGAGTTTTGCATTTGCAATGATAGGCATACCAGAAAATGAAAAAACAAGACCAACGGAGGCCATCTGAAAGATAGGGTACACTGCAATGGAGACCAAAATGAACATCCATATTAGAAAATTTGTGACTGAACATACTTAACAACTCCAAGTAAGTTGGAACAGAGAACCAAGGTTGGGGGAACTGGGTCAAAGAATGTCAGTGATTGGCCTTCACGCACTAGGTTGGAGTGCCCAAAGACCCTTTGCACGATGGCATTTATTTTCCTTGATTGGGAGGGTTGACGGCCATCAGACGTCACGGCCGTCAAGACACACCAAATCTACTGTTTGTTGGAGAGAAAGGTGGTGGAATGTTACAAAGGACGACAACTAAGGACGATGATGTTCACTATGTTGCTCTACGAGATGAGTAAGACCCTGTTCCTGTAGGAGAAAAATGGAGTGAGTGGTGGCGGACAGCTGCCTGACGGTGATGAGTGACTGTATTTCACTAGAAAATTATCAATAAAGTGGGATCAAACCTATGTTCCCTAACTTAAAGCTGGGTACACCCGAAACCAGCTTCTATAAAAGCTGTACCACAAAATAGTATCACCTATTTCAACATTTAAGTATAAAATTAAAACAATTTAAAAAATTTGAGGGTGACATGATATCTCCAGGTCAACTCCGAATCTGCCCCTGACCAACCAGGTGCTGGTTTTATGCCTCCACTATTGTGTGTGTTTAATATGGTATGTATATTCTGAAATTGAGTGCATCTCTGATTTTAGGTTAAAAGAAAGTTTCACACAGGTAATAATATTAGGCAGACCAAGTAATTAGAGTTTAAATTTGTAAATCTTTAACCACCAAATAACAAGATGGATAGCAAACTTCGTAGTAAAAGTGTGAATATGTGTCCAATTGTCCATCACTCCACCAATTTACATATTGTGTATGAGAGAGATGGATAGTTGATATAGTATTTTGAATATAATAGCTAGCTATGTTTGATCATCATTATTAATTGTAACTGCTTAATTTTAGGTCTAAATTTGTTGCTTTAAGTATCTGTATCGAAACATATGCTGTTTTTACATTTTACTTAAATTCCAATTCGGTGTGATACTTGAATGGATTAAATTTTTTTAGAGATTTTTCTATGATTTGTACTTTCAACCGGGAGCATTGGAATATTGGATCATGTTCTTGCCGTGGTTTTATTGCTGGATTGTAATTGAGAAATTATTTATCGTAGCATTACTATTATTATGCCTGTGCATGTGGTGCTTGAGAGGTAACAACTGTACATGGTGCTGAACAAATACTCGACAATGGATTGTTTGTTCTTGATATCTTTTAGTGTGTATCGTGAAATCATGACAATTGTTATTGACAGGCAAATACTCCTGATGAGTTGCCCGAGAGGCTTATTGGAGCTGTTCGTATTTCTCACTTAGAGCTCAAATCTGCCATCGTCCCGAAACTGGAACCGGATCCATCATGACTAAGTCGTTTCTATTCTATACAAAATCATTTGTTTGCAACATGCAAGTGTACCATTTTTTTTCTCTGGGATGTAGCTCATTGTTTTATAATTGGGTTCTGCTATGAAACACTGAAAGGAAATTCTTCTTTTCTTTTTCCCTTCTATTTTCGTAGTTCATTTAAGTTTTAAGCTGTTAGGATCTGTATTTCGTCAAAGTATTCATATTCGGATATATTTCATCTGATTATGAAATTTTGTCATATAATTTCAAACATTTTTTTGTAGCACCCAGTAAGTTAGAAGAAAAAAAAGGGAAAGTTCAGTCATTCATCTCGTCATGGAATTTGCTTGTGTAATAATGTACATAGTTTGTCCTCCATGACAACTTCCCCTTCACCAGAGATTGTATCTACAATTTGTAGTAATGCAGTTTCTTTCACTTTCCCAAGTTCTATACCTGAAAAGGTTGCATGTTTTAGTAACGAGGGAAGAATGAAAGGTATAATTCTGAAGGTTCTCTACCCTAAGATTTTATGTTCTTTTATCTGGATTAAGAGTAACATAGAAATAGGAAAAATAAAAAAGAGAAATAACGTGAGATGTTTTATTTGGATGGATAGAAGTAGAAAGGAAAGTACAGGAATTTCATTCTCTATGATTGAAAGAGTGAAAAAAAAAAGTTAAATAAATTACTGTTATACGAAAAAATGTTATATATATATATATAACTGTGAATGCATTTATTCTCATTTTTCTTAACGTAAACATGTTTTTTTTTTAAATATTGTGAGAAATATTTATTTATCCTCTTAAGAAATTAACAATTTTTTGTAAGAGTTTATTTTTCTTTTCTTTTCTTTTTAGAGGGTGTTTTGTTGAAAACATTTAATTTATCAAAATCTATTTTAATCATGATATATCTGGAGTAGAGTTTTACTTTTATCAGGTTAATCAAATTAATTCTTCTTAATCTATATTTGTTCAATACTATTTTTTTTAATTTCCTTATCTATTTATTTTCACTTTAGTTTGTATCTATTATCTGCACAGTAACCAGTTCTCTGTTCTAAGACAACATTTATTTCTGAAAGGAACGTCATCATTTTTCGTTATTTAAATTTCAGAGAATCAGTTCCTTGAATTCGTTCTGGCAAACGCGAGGCACCAAAAAGAACATATTAACGTAGCAATCGACGCCTCCCTCACTGTTTGATATGGTGAATAAAATCATCTAAAGCCTCCACTGAAGATCTAAGAAACCGATGCTGAAACTTGGCACTTAGAATCTCAGCACTTGTCTTCATTTCTTTATCACTCATCAACTTCTTTATTCCCATAACGATATGTTGTTTGGTTATCTTCTCCGACATATCATCACTGACCATGTAACCCACCTTAAGATGGGACACCACCAACTTGGCATTATGGTATTGGTCACCTCTTATGGGCCACGCCAAGAACGGAACCCCACGTCCAACACCCTCCACCGTTGAGTTCCATCCACAGTGAGACAAAAACCCACCCGTTGAAGGGTGACTCAGTATCAACAACTGTGGGGCCCACCCACTTATTATCATACCCCTATTCCCAAAATACCCTTCTTCACCACCCCCTATACTTGAACCGGCTTGAATCACCCGTATAAATGGTTCTTCACATAACTCCAGAGCTTCACCGAGTTCTTCATTCTCCTCAGAGGTGGGACCCACCTCTGTACCAAACGACACACACAGAACCGACCCACGTGGCTTTGAATCTAACCACTGAGTCACTTCTTCTTCGGTGACGCTGGACCGGCGGTTCGACCGGATGTCTCGGTCGATGAGAGGTGAACCGATCGAGTTCCAATACTGCTCCGGTAAAAGCGGTCCCACGCCCCAGATCGGCTTTTGGATATGATTTGTTATGTATTCAATAAATGGACGCTCCAGATCATCACACGTGTTGATGATCAACGCGCTGATTTCTCCAACATCATCCAGCCACGGTGGCGGTCCCCCCAGTTTAGGTGGTCCCTTCCCCGGCGGCGGAGGAAACCCGAATCCCCCGCCGTGGTGCGGTGGTCCCTTCCCTGGAGGCGGAGGAAATCTGGTTCCTCCTCCGTAATGCAGCGATCCACCGACCACCGGCGGAGGATGTGGATGCTGACGTCGTTGTTTAAGGTCTAAATGCGTAATTGCCATGTTTTCGGGCAACCCGGGGAGGAAGCGGGTCTCACCGGGTTCGAGGTTTAAAGGTTGGGCTTTCCAGGTAGCGAGTTCCATGGCGGCGGAGCAGGCGGCGGAGGTGAAGAAGGCTACCATGGGAATTTGGAATTTGGTGAAAACGGGGGCGGAGCAGGAGGTCATCATGATGTCAACGATGGCGCAAACGGGTCGGGTGGGGTTGTTGGCGAGGATGCGTTCGAGCTCCGGGGCTAGGTCATCTTGGGATGGCGGTGGAGGTGGTGATGGGAAGTGGGCGATTCGAATCAGATGGTGTTGAAGGAGGGAAGAGGGAAGAGAAGTGTCAATGGTGGAAGGGATGATGAGGGTGATGTTGATGTTTCTTGATGTTAAACGGTTACATAGCTCAACGCAGGGGAAAAGATGGCCTTGTCCCCAAAAGGGTACTATGCAAATTTCAAAAGACATTGTTTTTCGACTGAACAAGTATAGTTGCATTGTAGTGGGAAAGTCTGAGAATTGGGTTTTATAGTAAGAGGAAGAAGATAGAAGAAGCTGTAACTGAAGGTCAAAGCTAAGCCTAATTAATGGAATGTGGTGATGATGAGTCAAGGGTTTTTTACTTGCTGGCAAGAATTTGTTTGTTACGAAGCATAAACATTTCATAGTTTCATTTGACTGTTAGGTAAATGTCAATTGTCATTTGTGAATGAAGGAACGTGTCTTCTTGTAAGAGAGTTTGGCATTGGAAGAGAAATGCTTTCTGAATTATTTTATTTTATTTTAAATAAGACCCTGCAATAACGATAGTTTTTATCTTATAATAATAACGAAATGATTTTTTATGTAGAAGATTTTACAAACGAAAAAGGTCATGTATGTAATATCATCACCAAAAAATAAAAAACCGAACTAAAGAATTTTTCTGTTGTCGTACAAGTAACAAATTGCTTCTTACTGACACCACTTATGTGCTAGAAAACGCCATTTCTTTGAGCCCCAACTTCTATACTTCGCTAATCAAATGGCAAGTGTTGAGTTCTTTATAATTTTTTGCAAAACAGCTTCAGACCAACCCCTGTCTCACACGAGTAACTTAATAAATTATGTTAACTTAAAAATCTTCTTTGTTTCAACAAATTTTCTTTTCATTAATCTTCCTCAAACCAAAAAGTAGGGTGACTAGTTTTATAGACATTAAGGAAAGAGCTTCGTTGGCACCTAGTGGTAGATAACAGAGAAGATAAATAAGTGATTGATAAGATTGATGTTATGATGTAGCAAGAATAAAAAGATCCAGATCAAGTAGGAGTTTGCACAGTTGAGTTAATGCAAATGTAGTTTCTTGTCTATAGGGCATATACATTAAAACAATATTGCAGGCTCCAAAAAGACACCATAGTGGAAACTACAATTGCTTACCATTACTGTTTCCTGATGTATTATGCAGACGGAAGAATCTCAAGAGCAACTTCCTTGAGGGATGGCATACTATTCTGCTGATGTAGACAAACATATTTCCTAGTCCCCACTCTTCTGAGGACCTTCCAGGGTCCTGGATAACACCTGAGGAAAATGTAATAAACACACAACACATAAGTGGTACACACACCCAAAGAGAAACAAATAAGCTTCATAATGAAAAGCACTTATGCAGTTGCTAAACCCAAGTCTAGCTACTGACAGAAATTCCTTTTCATCTCCAAGCACAGTACTAAGTATGGCCTTCCAACATATTGGACCAATTGAAGTTAATTTAGCTGACCTAAAAAGTGTTCCTCCATTGCGGCCTTTGAAGTTATGAATGTAATACACCGTTTCCATCATAGGTAGAAAGGTCTTCGTAAGTGCACCAAGCTTTGGGTAGAAGAATGGTGGATAATCTTCATAATATCAAGGATAACTATTATCTCAAAAAGCCAAGAACACTGAGAATTTCTAAGGATATGGAAGTTGATTTCTCAAAAATCACATCTTTTACACTATTATCTTTGGTAACATATTTTCTAATTACTACCTAACAAATATTTTTGAAAGAAAATAAACTCTTGAAGTGGAGGGTAGGAGCAGGTAGATTCATATTAAAAAGCAGTGCAATTTGGCAAAGGATACATCCAGATCTTATACGATCGAGTTCTCCATTGAAAATAATCAGTTTTCGGTCTGTGTTCAAGACTGCCTCTTTATAAAGTTCTTCCACAACAAGTATTTCTGAAATACAAGGAACGCTGAGCAGGAAACTTTCATTGTTTATATAAACAACAACAAAGGATATTTGGATCTACCATTCACGTTAAAATATGGATAGGCAACCAGGAAAAGTTCATCTTCTGTCTTCACTCTGTCTGACATTTTCACTTTCTCAACAAAACCAAAATCTTCAAAAAATGAAGGTTTGGTCAAATAGTCCAACTTTAAAGAAGATCCACTAAAGACTGATTGTCTAGCAAAGTCAACTTCATTAGCCTCTGGAAAAAACTGATCATTACAAGGTTATGCATCAATTTCATTTGGAAGTGAGGAAACTGAATATTCACACCAAAAACTTTCACACAACTATCTCTACAAGACAAGACAAACTTTTGTAGACAAACACGTATGCAGAAACGGTAGACAATATATAAACAAGAAAATTAGAGCTACTTGGACCAATCAAACTATTCATAATCCCTCATGGAATCAAATCATGGAAAATGGGTGTATTGATCGTAATGGATATTTATATGCTTTGAGTTGGAGTTATAGAGCAAGAGCCTTGGAACTAAATGTAAACTTGGTTAGATTCTACTATTAACAATATTCTTTTAACCAAAATCAACTTCCAAGTTAAGTGAAAGAAATGCAAGGAGAACAGCAAGAAAGGCTTTTCAATTTTCATCCAGAAACACATGGCAGGGGCACAAAGAAGAACAATTCCTTAAACCAAGAAGATTACTATTCTTGTTCGTGTGACTTTCTCTGGACTAACGAAGCGGTCACAAAATTCCCGAATCAATTGCATGCTCTCAGTCATTTCAATTCCACCTTCCCCATCACCTGTGATGTACTGAGTTAGATGAATCAGTTTGCATATTGATTAAAACAACAACAAAACAGGACTAGAACCAAAAAAAGGAAACTGAAATATGTAGAACCTGGCACAGACCCGAGTCCAGCTGTGGGAAACTCAATCTCCTGTATAAGATTGTTTCATTACAGGCTTTATAATAGATCAGATCCTCACTTTATCAGTGTTGTAACTTTTGTTCTTGATTCCTAATCAAAGTACTATAAAAACTTGCTCACCATTAGCTGTCTGTTATCCTTCATAGCCAAATTCACAGCTACTTTTGCCTGTTAGTTGATTCAATAACAAAGACACCGATTTTAATGTTCAATATTGAATTAGCATCTGTGTCTGAGTCTACAGAACAAATTATTATAAGTCCCACCTTTTTACTTTTATAAATTTGTTGGTTCAGTAAATTTTACTTACACTGTTGCGCAACACATTATTGCATATAATCTAACCAATTAACCAAATCACAAGAACATTGGTTCATCAATATCAAAGCTCAATGTAACAACGAACAAAAAATTGATGCAAAGGGAGGACCATAAAATGCCTACTTGTTCCAGAAGCTCAGAGTAATCAGCAGGGAAAGATGCATCAGTTTCAACCGAGGCATTGCCATCTCTCGATACAGAACATGTTGATAATTTTCGGTTTCTGGGTTCCACTGAAGGTGCAGTAACTCCTCTAATTCTGATGACCCCATCATTTTTCAGGGAAAAAGTTTCCAACTTGGCACTCTATAGATTCAGAAAAGCAATTGGGTACAAGACAGTGGGAGGGAATTTTGGAGCAAAATTTGAAGAGAATTAAACTTTTTTTGTTTAAATTTTGTGGCAATTGGGTGAAAGTGTTGTTGAACAATATCTTACCGTTGAAGTTGGAAGAGAAGGGGATGCAATGGGAGAATTAGAGAGAATCATGGAACTGGATAAAACCATTTTCAACCTGAACCTCTCATGCAAAGAGAGATGCCAACAAGTACAATAGTCATAACATAAGTCAATTTTGTGCTTTATTCAAGTTTTATTCATACCCCATCAACTTTTATATGTTACTTTAATTATTTTTTTACTAAAATAGCTTTTAATTATTGATAATGTTATTTTTCACCATAAATAAATTTTATCTCAGTTTCTAGGTTGAAGCCAGGTGAGAATTGATAACACTGCAATCAGAATTTCAGTCAATAAACGGAGAAAATAATTTTTTGTAAGTTGAAACAAGTTGCTAACATAATCTATTAAATTGGAAAAAATTTAAAAATATTTTTATTAAAAGAAAATGTTCTTTGAGAACTAGGTTAGGTTATTAAAAGAAAATATTTACAAGAAGTCTGAAAACTGAATTCCTCCGTACCTTAGCTAGTATTATGTAAATTATTGACAATTAAAAAATTCATTTCATCCCATTTATCTATTTGCATCATCATAGTTATAAACACAATTTTTATGCAAGAAGAAAAAAAATTGTAAAATTACATCATTGTTTGGAAAGAAAAGTAATTAAATAGAGATTAACTAAGAAAATTAGTTTTATTAATATTAAGTGAGAACTCACTCCACAAGTGTTTTATGGGGTTGTGATGTTACCAAGGATTAAATTAGAAAATATATGTTTTTAGTTTATTGGAGTCATATGAATGATTTTGAAACAAGTTCTCTTCCTCTTTCTTTGTCTCTTCTTCTTGTCTTAACATATATATTCATTTGCTATAAATAAAACTATATTTTCATTTTATGATAGAAGTTTGATACATACAATCAATGCATTAAATGTTAAAATAAATTAAATCGCTAGTACCATCAAGTGTGATATTCGGCTATGTAAAGTTCTTTTAATTAAACTCATATTTTAAATTTTAGTTTAAGTTTTTTGTTCATAATAACTAAAACATAAGTATTTTTATGATGTGTGGTATTAAAAAAAGTACTGCTAACATTGATTTCTTTTAAAAGAGAAGAGAGAGTTGTAATATTTTTGTTTAATGTTTTTGATCAATATATGGTTGGAGTGAAATTGAGTTTCAACTCGTAAGAGATCTTAAATTCATAAAATTTAAATAAAAAATATAATTGATAAAAATATTCCGTGGAAGTAAAACAGTAACTATATGATATCACAAATAGCTCTATGCATTGCCATTTTGTTTTCTTATTTACAGTTGCACAAACACAGTTTTATTTTCTATATCCCAATCTTTGATTGAATTGATTCCCAGCAAATTCCAGCTTCTACACATAGCGTTTCATGTACTCTTCAACAGTAGTGTACTTGATTTCAGGATACAATTCACAAGCTTCAACCCCTTCTTCTCCTATCTCAAAATTTGTGAGACACCCTTCAAAGCAAACATGGTAGTAATGTACAACTGCTACTTGATGTGCATATGGTTGTCCTGTGTTAATTTGCAGATTAAGATACTATCATAATTTTGAACAAATAAATCATGTCTGTGACAGCTAGGAAGTGTTAAGAAAATAAAATCATGAATGTATGTAATGTGACAGATGAGGCAAGAGGGCTAGTAAAAGAAAGTTGCATGCATGACTAAAAAATGTTGAATGTAGATAATATATGACTTTGCATTCTTCAGATAATATTGGTGATGAATGATATTGATCTCACCTTCCATGGAACTCAAAAACTGTTCTGCAGAAATTGAAGATTTGTGTAACTCTTTCCCAATCAGTTTCTCCCAAATTTGGACAACTTCTCTCTGGGACAGTATGTTTTCAGGTGGCCTAATGTAAACTGTCTTGTTTAGAGTTCTGGGGTCATCTATGCTTTTGATAGTGTACATGGCTATATCATATTCTTCCACAATGATCCCTGCCAAATTCAAGACACACGTACATATAGTTCAAACAAAACAAGAAAATGAATTGTGTGAAACAATTTCAAGACCTCAGCAGAGTCAAAGAACATTTGGCTAGAAAGATAAACTTGGAAAGTTCATAGCCACTCATTTACCCTTTACGTTTCCATCTCCATTTAAGACCACAGAATCCGTAGAGGGGATTATAGTGCCAAGCTGACCCAACCCACCAAGAAAGTAACCAGCAAAGCTATTACAAGAAATATAGGTGAAGGGTATGGCAGCCTCTTCAATAGCTTTTCTCACGACCATTTTGTCATCAAATGTTACTCTTCCAGGCTCTAAGGCATGTCCCATTCTTGCTGGATCAGCCCCAAACTCTGAAGGCAAAAATCTCTGCATAGTCCCAAACATTGAGTCAATTAGAGTTCATAGATTGGCTTTGTCTGTCAGCTACTTCAATTCATAACATTTCTAGTGAATAATAATGTAACTATGAGGTCATAGGTTGAGTCTAATTATAGGATAAAATGGTCTAGACGAACTCTAAAACTAATGAAAAAATCATCTTTACTTTTTTGTGTGGGGACATTATTCAATAACTCGACTGAAAACTATTGTTTCTAACTAAACTGAATGTTCTAGTTAGAAGATATTCTTCTAGGCTGACCAATATCATTTGATTACAAGAATCATACATGATATGATGAGACTTTATTACATGCAAATTAATTACCTTGACATTTCCTGCTTCTTTTATTGCCTCAACAAGTTTAAGTTGGAGGAGGATTTGGTGGCTGCGGATATGAACGCCAGATATGGCACAAATGACAACATCAACCAGTTTCACAGCATTCACTAGGCTCTGATGGTCATGAAAGGAACCTGACACTAGCCTTGCCCCTTCCTCCTTGAATGACAATAGAAGCTGAACTTTCTCAATGTCAACACCAATCTCTGGCCTGTTAAGGACAAATGTTTGATGTCCTTGAGCTAAACTTGCCTTCACCAATCTTTTCCCTATGTAGCCAGTTCCCCCAACAATAAGAACTTTGCTCTTTTCCATCTCTCTCTGCCCTTTCTTGTTTGTGTATTGTTATGAGGTGGAGATGTGTATATGATGAGCCCTTGTATGATAGTATATTGAACCTTAAACATCACATATTGTTGCTTCTGTTTGAGATTAGATTATACATGGCTTGAAGGCTTGAAATGCTATGTTTAGCAAGCTTGGGACAAATACAGATGAACTGTTTGCTTTTGCTTAGAGGAAAAGTCAATTGTTTGAATATTTCAACATCTAGAAGAGCACTTAAGGGGAGTTATCAACATACCTTAAATTTTGGATGGAAGGTGCACAAGTATAAATAAACCAATAAATCAAAGGATCTTTTTAATATATATTTAAATTTAGTTTTTATGTTTATAAAAAGTTTATTTTACTCCTCACCACTGTGAACTGGTGTCACACATAATTCCAGTCACTTCTATTATATTTTTAACTTATTTTAAAAATATAAATATTAAAACATATTTTTAAAATTTAAGTTGTATTTTTTTTTAAATATAATAATTATTTTATAAAATAATTTTATTTATAAATATATGAATTAAATGAGTGTGAACTCATTTAAGTAATTTAAGCAAATAAAAAAGAATCCAACTCATATTTGTAAAAAGGTTGAAAATAATTTTAGAGTGAAAGTTGTATAATTAAAATAATATTTGGATATTTTATTATTAAATTGAAAAGTTTATATAAATAAAAAAATAAGTTATTCAATTTTCGTTCTAATATAACCATCATCTTTCTATAAACTTTTTGTTTTTCTTCTCTGTTTACTCTCTAAATTTCTAGCTCTATTTTTCATGAGACTCAATCATAAGCTACCTTTGAACTCCTTATAGTGAGTAGGATCAGAATTTTCATGAGTTCATTTTGGTTATCTTTTCTTTGAGTTAGTTTTATGTACCGATCGGGACCGGACAACCGGGTAATCGACCACTCGAGTCAAATAACATTTACAAAGAAATAAATAAACAGTTACAAATAATATTGAATGGGTCAAATGCACACTCCGGAATATCAGGGAAATATCCCAATATAACAATATAAACTAACAAAACCAAAAGATACACTTCCATGATATCAGGGAACCACTATGCAAGTTAGTTGTTAACTAACTATCCAGCCCACACAGGTAAAAACCCATGAATCAACATTATAAATAGATCTCTTTGTGAGAAAATGAGGTATGTTTTTTGATATTCTAGGAGAACACACTTAAATCATAGCGCTGACTTGAGCGTCAGAGTGTAATCGCAGGTACTCCCGACCGGCGGAGCACCTACGACAAAGGGAGGAAGCTTGAAAATCAAGGACAATCGGCACGTCAACAATTGTGTACCCAACAGACATGTATTACCTGGGTCCCTCTACCCCGTACAAGTACAATTGGCGCCCATCGTGGGGCCCGAGGTAATCAACAAAAAACTTAACAACAACGATGGTGTCAACAAAAAACAATGCAAATAGTGACCATATAGTAGAAGAACAAACAACAATGATTCATGTCCTCCAAGCACAAATGGAAGAATTATGACAAAAGGAAATCCTAGATCAGCTATGTCATGAAGAGGATCGACGTAGAAAAAAAGAAGACCGGCGACGACAAGCGGAAGAGGTATCTCTTCTAAGGGAACAAAACAACAAACTACTACAGCAGCTCGAAGGACCCGAACAAAAGGAACTCTCTCGCACATCGTTACCACCACACAGTCATCAATCCAGAGCAGTACCACCAACCCCTCAAACCCATCAGACTCCTCAAACCCTCCAAACACATCAGACCCACCAAAGTTCCAAAAATGACGTTCTCAACGATGAAGAAGACCACAAAGGTCACCCTTTCACAGACAAAATAATTGTCGCGCCACTCCCTGATAAGTGGAAAGGTCTAACTATCAAACTTGATGATGGTTCTACTGATCCGAACAAACACTTGAATATTTTTAAGACCCAAATGACCTTGTATACAACCGACAAAGCAGTGTGGTGTAAAGTTTTCCCCACCTCCCTCCAGGAAGGTCTGTTAGGATGGTTCACTGAACTTCCTTCAAATTTTGTGACAAACTTCAAAGTCCTAACAACGAAATTCACCACACAATATGCGACAAGTTGGCTTCACCACACTTCATCTATGTCTCTCCTCAATGTGAAGCAAGAAAAATGAGAATCTTTGATAACCTTCATGGACAGATTCAACAAAGTCTGTATGGGAATCAAAAACTTGAACCCAAAAATAGCAATGCACCACTTAGTCTCGGCCATACGTCCAAGACGTTTCACCGAGAGTCTTATTAAGAGACCGACATAAAACATGGAAGTATTAAGGACACAAGCAACTAAATTCAAGCAGATAGAGGAACACAATGACTATCACAAGAATGCACAAGCTGAGGCCTCCGAAAAGGAAAAAGAAAAAGACAAAAATAAAAGCAACCGACCCTTAGTGGTGGCAACCGACCGATACAGACAGAACTGAGGCCCTTGCTTTCACAACTACTCACCTCTGACGATGCCAAAAGGAAGAATCTTGGATGAAGCTTTACAGACTGAATTAATTCCGACACTTAAGCAAGCATAGACTCCACACAATGCTGATACTTCAAAACATTGTCAATACCATTACAATTATGGCCATACAATCGAAAGTTGCCAAGCATTGAAAGATAAAATAGAGGAACTCATCCAAGTCGACCATCTTCGCAAGTTCGTTAAGACTACCATCGAAGTAATAATTGTCCCTAAGGACGGATATCGAACCCACAAGGAACAATGAATTATCAAGTATAATAATCGCTAAATATAGAACAAAACAATTAAAAGTGTGTTGAAAGTGATTGTGTTGGCGATGATCCATAAGAAAACAGACAAAGAATTGGTTGTTTCAAGTTGGAAAAATAGGGATTAGGTTTCATCTCTCTCACTCTCATGTATTTTGATTAGCATGTCAATATTAAGTTCTTTAATTGAAATTGATGTCCTCATAAAAATCATTTATATCAATTCCTCACATATAAAATCCTTAAGAATGTCCCCTAATTATCGATCCCTCGCATAATTATAAGAACAACTTAGAACGAAGCTCAAATGTTTAATAGCAATTAATATTTCAAGTCTATTCCTAACACTCAAATATGTTAAGTATTGTTATTTAGGTCAGAACCCTAAAAATACTTTCCAGTCAGATTTAAGATTCTCAATTTGTCACGGAAACTTAAAAGTAAAACAACAATACCAATAATCAATCAAGAACTAAGTATTTTAATATAAGATATAACTTCAATACATTAGAGTTCGAGCAGAGTACTCCCAATCCCAAAGGGTAGAATTAGCCACGCATACTTCTAGCACCTTTCATTCTCTCAATTGGGTTACAATTCACTCTATGGTGTTTTCCTCTCAATCTGGCACACTAGGGTTGAACCTTTAGCCCCCTATTTATCCTAATTTTCTAGGTTTAGGTGGCTTGTTGTGTCGCGTTAATGGGCTAAGTGATAAAACATAACAAAATGCCCAATCTTTCTTTGCATATTTTTCCATTCTAGGACCTTCTAGCTTTCTTTTTTTAGCTTAAATTATTCTCCTTTACTCCAAATCTTCAATCCTCCATAAAAATCTGCAATTAACACCAAATTTAAGAATAAAATGCTTTTATTCAAATAAAACTCATAGAAAATAAGTGCTTATATTTTAATATGAAATATTACTGAAATTAGACACTTATCACCATGCAGATAGACAAATTTGCAATCACTAAAGTATTGATAGATCAGGACAGTTCGGTCGACATTCTTTACTGGAAAACTTTCAAAAGGATGATAATTCCAGAAACAAACATACAGCCTTATGAGGAGCAGATTGTTGGGTTCTCATGTGAGCGGGTTGATACAAAATGATATCTCAATTTATTCACAACTTTTGGAGAGGAAGGATGCCTCAGTAAAATCATAAATGCCAGGTATCTATTAGTAAATGCAAATACCTCATATAACATATTGCTCGGACGTTCGTCCATCAACTGCCTGAAAGCAATAGTCTCAACCCTTCATTTGGCAATGAAATTCCCTTCCATGACTGGAGATATTGCAAAAGTACATGTAGAAGAAAGGATAGTCAGGGAATGTTATGTTGCTAACCTAAAGGTCGAGCCCACCAGACGATTGTACTTGACGTCACCGCATGAGAAATCTCCAAGAAGACGAGGGTGGTCACCAGAGAGACAGTCACGATACAAGCATCCATAGGAACACAAGGCTGCCTTAGTAGATTTAGATCCTCGGCTTGACGTCGCCCATATGGAGGCAGGTGAAGACCTCCAACCCTTACCCCTCCGAGACGATGAACATAAAACTTACATTGGATTGTCCCTAAACCCAAACGACTGGAAGTTAGTAAGCACAACCCTAATTAAAAACTCTGATTTATTTGTCCGGACTGCTGCATATATGCATGGAGTAAGTCCCAACGTCATTACCCATCGCCTTTCCGTTTACAAGGAAGCCAGACTAGTAGCCCAAAAGACACAAAAGTTGGGGGAGGAACGACGTAAAGCCGTCCGAGAAGAAACCGACAAATTGGTGAAAGTAGGTTTTATTCGAAGAGCTCATTATACCACATGGTTGGCCAACGTAGTTGGCGAACATATATGTATTCACACACAATAGCCTTAATCATAGATTATTGGACTATAATAATAAATAAATCTATTATTTTAATTAATATTCTTATAATTGAGTTTATTTGGGCCTTAACTATTATTTTTGTTAATTTTGTGTTTTTAGAGTAAATTATCCAGAGGAAGCATCTACCTTCAAATATGCAAAAGTCCAAGTTTCTTCTTGAACCAAAACAGGAAAAAAATTCCAAGGAGAAGAAAGAGAAAATAAAATCTACAATATCTCAGAAACAAAATTGGAAGCAATCTTCTGCAAAATACAATAATTCTAGAAAGTTGGAAACTACTAACAAAATATAAAATACAATATTTTCCTAAGATCCTTGGAGCATAAAAGCCTATAAAAGGACACAAGCATCAAGGAGAAGGGGGAGAGCTTCATAGGGTTTTCTTAGTTTCTTTTCTTCTTTGTAATTCTCTTGTTTTGCCTCCGCATGGAAGACTAAACCTTTTTGGTTGATTCCTTTGTAATTTCCCATTGAGCTCTGAGGTTTCGGTCGATAAAAGTTTCTATTTTTAATTGTCTATAACAGTTGTTTTAATAGTTTAATCTTCTGGAAAACTGGTTTTTGTGAGAGGTTGTATTTGAACGCATGTTTGAGAGTCTTCCTTATCTTAAACTTTGGATTCTTAGTTAGTTCGTATTGTTCCAATTAATTTCTTGGGCATATGATTCAAGAGAGAGGTGATAAGCATTCCCATAGAGTATACGCATGGAACAAAGTGGGTATTGATTAAACCAGTAAACGCATGTTTTACTGATGAGTTGCGCAGTGACGCCCGGAAGACAGACGAAAAATTCTCCTGCAATTGGGAAGGGCCATTCCGAATTGCCGACACAAGAGTAAGAGGTGCTTACTACTTTTAGAATATTTATCAGGAATATTTTTATCGAGAACGTGGAATGCCACGCATATCAAATTCTATTATAGCTGATAAACTTTATTAGTGTACTCTTTCCTAGCTTGGTCGTTTTATCCCTAAGGAGGGTTTTCAACCGGGAAGGTTTTAACGAGGCACTTTAAAAACACTCCAGTCTTGCATCCCTTTCTTTATTTTACATTGCATCCATACAACACATCTCAACTAATTATTTTGATGGTCTATCCGCCTAAAATACAATAATAACTTTGTTATTCTAACCGATCCGTCAATCTGAAATACAATAATAACTTTGTTATTCTAACCGGTTTGTCGGTCTGAAATTTAATCATAACTTCGTTATTTTACTAGTCTATCAGTCTGAAATACAATAACTTGTTTTCTAACCGGTTCGTCGGTCTGAAATTCAATCATAACTTCGTTATTCTACTGGTCTATCAGTCTGAAACACAATAACTTAGTTACTGGTCTATCAGTCTGAAATACAATCATAACTTCGTTATTTTACCGTTCGCTCGGCCCAAAATTCATTGTTAACTCTTTCAAAGATTCTTTAACACTCGCTTGGTCCAAAGATTATTAACGTTAAGCACAAGTATTTTACCCACATCCACTCATTCAGCAAAGCCAAATAATGAATATATAAAAGCAAGAATAAAAGGTATACGATCATTCATATGTAGTTAAGAGTAAAAATGCGGTAATAAAAATTGTTCCAAGCCCACAACCCGGGTCCAGGTTTTCAAATTCACTCTATTATCTCGTCGACCGACGTTTCTGGCTCGATCACCTCGATATGTTGAGGTTCTTCCTCTTCCATAGCATTCTCAGCATTCCCACCAAGTGGCACCAGTTCGGCACTAACTACATCTTTGTTCAAATCATAACAAAGGTCCTCCATCAGACGCCATGATAAAAAACTGCTTGTTGGATGTCCTGATAAAAACACTCTTCATTTATTTTTAACATAAACTCCTAACACCTCTCTATCTCGACAAAGAGGGATTTTTCTTTGTCTTCGACGTCAACTTTCTCTTTCAGAAGTTGATCCCTTTCGGCCTCCAGTTTGGTAAGTTGTGTCTTCAACGCCTCTTGTAATTCTTTGGTCACTAGTTCATCCCTCCGCATCTTTTCTTTACAAGCCTCGGTAGCCTCCAAGGCCGCCTTCAAAGAATTAGTTGATTCCTCCAACTCGGCTTAGGCACTAGTCATGTTTAATTCCTCACCAAGCGTCTTACCCACGACAGTAGCCCGACTTTGCAATTCAACTAATTCTTCTATCAAGTTTCTAGTTGGTATGGCCACCAGAACGCCTTCATCTTCTGGGAGAAATTCAAACTGCACTGCCTGTGCCACTTGCATCGAAGGGCTTAGCATGGAAGACTGCCTAATGGATGATTGCCCGGTCTCGGGACCAGCTTGGACCTTAGGCGGACGACCCCTCTTTCGACTAGCTGCCGGTGGAATCGGAGAAGTGGTCGGGATAACTTCAACTGGGGTAATAGCTTTTTCTTTCCCAATCCCCTCAAAGCTTTCGAGTTTCCGTCTGGCCGCTGGCCGCTTCAGATTACTCATGAACTTGCTCAGAGCTAGATCCATCTGTAAGATAATAGCTGCAAAGTACATATAAAATTAACCCACATCAACATAACGAATACACAATCAAATGCAGAAAATCTACGTACCATTGAAATTTATCCACTTCTTGGATGACCCATGTAAAGCTATAAGCTCTTGGATGAGCAGCTTATAGGGAAGTTGATCAAAAACTACCAAAATTGATTTGTCCAACGGTGACATAGATGACCACAACCAATTACCAAGCTGGGTCGGATTCTCCGTCCAATGGAAAGGAAATTTGGTACGCCCGTCCGCATTATAAAACATATCTCAGCCATCCGGCTCCACAAAATTTTTGAAATACTTTTCTTTAAAACTTTTGTATGAAGTAGTAAAAGCAACAAATCGAATATTGCCCGGTCGGCTAGACAAAGACAACCAGCTCAAAGGAGTTGCTGTGAGTTGATTTTAGGTTGATTCATTAGATGACACTTTTTAGAATTAGGATCAAGATTCTTAAGCAATTATGAACACAAGAACAGGAACAAAACTAACCAATTAAAACAACACAAGAAGATTGAATCAATTAGAAATAGAAAATAAGAACAATGAACCGAATGAACTTATGAAACAACTCAATAAAATCGAATAGAAACACATCTTAAGAAGATGAAAAGATTGAAACATTCAATAAACACATTCAACCGATTAGAATCAAGAAACAACAAGAATATACCGATTGAAATCAAGAACAAATGAACAAGACATGTTTTTAGAATTTGATATGTAATGGAAATGGAAGAAAAAGATGAAAAGTTGGAAAATTATGTGGTTGAAGCAAGGGAAGAGGAACACACCACTTGGAAGGTGAATAGGCTCCAAGATGAGCGAAGAATGTCGCCACCTGAGAGCTCCTAAAGACTCACAAGATAAGACTAGGAAAAGGAGAACAAGTCTCACAAATTCTCACTCAATTTGAGAAGAGTAACTTTACTTCAATTTCAATGTGTCATTACAAGAACCAAGCACCTCTATATATAGTGTAGAGGGTCGGTCATTCAAAAGGAAAAAGTGGGAAGAAGCAAATGAAAAGGCATCTTGAAATGTCTCCCCAAACAAGTCACAACCTCTATGAAAAGTGTTACTTTTCTACTACTTTCTCATAAGTCCTATACTCCTTTTCATACTTCCCTTTTATGTTCTATTTTAAATCTATTCTAAAGAAATTACAAAAAGATATATCAATTAAAGCTCATCTACTAATGCTTGTGCCCTTGCTCTTAGTAATCTTTTGGGCTTGGGCCTCAATGTTAAGAACACTAACAAGAAGAACTTCAAGTGTTGTGGTCCTTGACCATTCCTCCTATTGATGGAATCTTCATTTGCTTGTTGAGATGACCTTTCAAAGTTAGCATTCATGGTCATCTTTGGGTCGTATTAGGAGTACTTAGATAGGTATTATAATAATATAAAAAAGCTTCAGGTGTGGGCAGAAGTTTAAAACGGTGACAAAGCACTCAGAACGCCTAAAGGGCCGCCCACGAGTTTGGGTGCAATTGAGTGGGTGCTACATTGAGGATCCGAAGGACCCCAATGATAAAATCATCAAAAGGCAAGGTTATGTGCAAATCAGCAAAAAAAGTACTATATACAAAGAAAAAAATTTGGGGTGCGCTTTCTTGACCATGACATACACGATCGGTAAGACCACAAATATCAGCCATTACCTTATCTAACGGGCAGTCAGATGTTAGAAATGAATTTTTAGCCAAAAATTGGTCTAAACTATCAGAATCCCTCAACCTAGTGGGAATTTTTAACACTAATGGATCAACCCAATCATAACTTGGGTCGTCCGATGATTGACTTGACTCACTACCCTCTATCGCACTACCTGACGCAGTACGAGTCACAGATGATTCGATATTAGCAACGTTATCAGAAGAATCCACAGAAGAAGACATTACTGATTTGAAAACTTGACAATTTAAAGAAAGTAGCGGACTCAGCACTTGGAGCAAACGACACAAGTTCTAGGAGCAAGCAGGAAAGCGTAAACCCTCCCACGTTCTAATGAAGTGCTATTTATCGCAAAGCAAGTAAGAAAGAGAGTCCTCTACCCTTCATCCAACACCATTAGATATAATGTGATCCAATGGCCAGCACTACTCGGCATCCGAAACGACACGAAATCCCCACCATTGAATGCATGTAATGAAACAGTGCATCTCGAAACGGTGGCTCTGCCAAACGTCACATATCTGTCACGCATTGAATGTTGCCACCAGTCATGCATCACCTCGAGAACCCCAACCATCCTACACGACTCTTCAGAAATGAATCTCTTCGAGCTCGGGGGGCAAGTGTATCGGTCGGGGCTGGACAACCGGGTAACCAACCACTCGAGTCAAATAACATTTACAAAGAAATAAATAAGCAGTTACAAATAATGTTGAATGGGTCAAATGCACATTCCGAAATATCAGGAAAATATCTCAATATAATGATAGAAACTGACAAAACCGAAAGATACACTTCCATGATATCAGGGAACCACTATGCATGTTAGTTGTTAACTAACTATCCAGCTCACACATGTAAAAGCCCATGAGTCAACATTATAAATAGAACTCTTTGTGAGAAAATGAGGTACGTTTTTTGATATTCTAGGAGAACACACTTAAATCATAACGCTGACTTGAGCGTTGGAGTGTAATCGCAGGTACCCCCAACCGGTGGAACACCTATGAAAAAGGGAGGATGCTTGAAGAAACTCAAGGACAACCGACACGTCAAAAATTGTGTACCCAACAGACAGGTATTACCTGGGCCCCTCTACCCCGTATAGGTACATTTTATGATTTGCCTAGATAGATGTGTTTGCATGTGGTAATTATAGTTTCAGGATTAATCTTTGTTAGTTTAGAGTCTGAGTAATATATTTAGATTATTGATCATGACTATGTGGCGTAAGTTAAGTTATCCTATGTTTTCTTTACGAGTTTGAACTCTTTGTGAGTACTCCTACTATGTGTGGAGCGAAAACATGAATTTAGTTAAGTTAAGGAAGAAAATTACCTTACTTTTAGATCTATTTTGGCTTAAGTGAAAATAGAGTGAAAATTTGGTGGTTGATAATTTTTTATTGTTTCGATTAAATTTTATGAAAAAGTTATTTATATATGTAATTCAAAATAATTAGTTTATGTGTTATGCGATTTTCTATGATATCTTTGGATTGTTTAAAAATCTAAATTTTTGTGTAATTGAGTGGTGTACCTATGTGTGATATGAAATATGAATTATATGAAAATGTGATCGAAACATAGTATTTCAGGAAAGTAAATACCATGTTGAGATTGTTAGGATGTGCATTGACTAGTGATTCGTCTAGAAAGAGGTATACTGACTCTACTAGTATATTGAAATTATATAGATAAAGATGATCAGTTGGTGAGAGTCGAATGAGATTCATATGATTAAGTATGTGCTTTGAAAGATAATTGGTTTGACATGTCATATGAACTAACAATCTCATATGAGATGATTTGGTACTGAGACTATTATGCGCATGAATGTGGATTTCACAGCACGATAGTATGATAGGTACATATTTCTGAGTCTAACACGATTCTTTCGAAAGTAAAATCAAATGTTTATGTATGTTGTGTCAGTAAAATTCTAACATAAAAAATTAATTGTGAATTATTTATAGACACTTGACTCCTTTGTTAAAATGTAATGAAACTTTGATAAAACTTCATATCAAATAATATCAAATAGATGATTTTTTATTATTATTTTATTCTTAATATATGTATATATTTTAAATTTCTTATGAATATGAATATATTTTGAAATATTTTATGAATAATACGTATATATATTTAATTAAATATTTGTATATGCGTGATATATATTTTAGATGATGTAAGATGTTACAAAATTAGATTATAAATTTTTTTACTTGGATGAAATGGATATTAGCACTAACAATTTAAAAAACCAATTTTGAAAACTCTACTATTAGATTAGGTGAAGTGACTGGAGTGAGATAGTTGTATAATCCAACTCATTTTTTAGGTATAAAATACAACTATGATGAACCAACCACTCCAACAACATTTTCAGGTGAGTTGACATCAATAATTTTTAAATCAGTCACAAAACAATGGGTTTGGTGGGTTGCTTAAATTTTCAAAACATGTGATGCAATTGCAATGGCTATAAAAAAAATTGGTTAAATAAATTAAGTTAATAGAATAATAGCAATAATAATAATAATCATCCTTTTTCTCTTTAATTAAACAATATCCCTGCTCTCTGCTAAACACACTATAGATATTTTTAGTTTTAAATATACTTTTTATTCCCATTAAATATATGATTTTATTTTGTTAATAATTTAAAACATAGAAAACAAATCATTATATGAATGATTTGTTAAGATGATTATTCTCATTTGAAGAAAATGGCTCAACTGCTATATAGGCCATGGTTTTTCCACATGCATAGTTGGTCAACAACCAACAACCCTTTTTCTGAAGTTTTCCTTTCTCTTCATTTTCAAATTTTACCAACTCAAATTCCACAAATCTAAAATCTGAAATTTCAAATCTGTTCTTATTCAAGAAGAGACGAAAGACAACGTCACATAACAAAATTAATCATCTCCCCAACACAAAAACACAAATGTATAATATAAAATCTTTAATTTGTAGAAAATGATCAAACCAGATAGTGTCAAAATGAAATCAAAGTCTATCATAAAATAAATAAATGACATCCAAAGTCGTTGTTGTTTCTTCAAGTCAAGTATGAATAATAATTTTAAAATAATGATTAAAAATAATTCCTTTTTCAAATGGATAGTTAAATTTTAAATATTTCATAATAATTTATTTGAAATAATACTTGAGGAGAGAAACGGTGCCATGGACCTAGTTTACAAGTCTTTAAAACTGATAAACTTCATAATGTCTTTGTCAGATTGGTATGATGCTATATGATTTTTCTCATTTTTCTTTGACCTTTGGTTCAAGATTTGTGGCTAATTTTCTTCTGTGGAAGTTTTGATGTGTAGGAAAAAAAATTTAATCTTTGAAAGATGCATTCATTATGTCATCATTCTTGTTTTTCATATACTTCATCAATTAAATCATTTAAGAACTCTGTTTTGTATGAAGTGCTCACCTACAGACAAAGACATCAATGCGACACTATTCCATGTTTTGAATGAAATAAATTGAAAAGACATGATTAAAAGTTAGTGGCTAAGGAATCTTATGGCAAAATAATTTTCTTTAATGAACTAAGATGATAACAACAAACATATCTTATGTTATAATGTTTTTACTACCTTGTTCATTCCTTAGAAATTGGTAACTTATGTCCCTTCAGCTATGTCCAAGTTGAAAAATCTACCTACCTTAATTATTAGCCCATGGTAAGCTTTCTGTAAAATACTTACTTTTCTTATCCTTTTTTCAAACCCACTTCATATTCAACATCAAGAAACTTTTGTGGAAAAATATGATAAATGTAAGCAATAATTTGTTTAATTTATTTTTAATACAATTCTAGCACATTCTTAAGCTTAATCCTGAAGATTGAAAATGATATTTTTGTCTTTCAAGACCATCAACTTCCTACTTAGTGAGAGTAACTTGAACTACACCTTTTCTATATTTCTTCCTTTCTTGGTAGAACTATACAGAAGTTGTGGGAAGAAATACATTAATACGCCTAAACAGGAATGAGCAAACGTGAAAGTAAAGGTTGAGTTTTTTCACAAGTTTTTATATATAGTTGGCATTGGCTGGTGGATTTAGTCAAAACTAAGGCGAGGCAATGGGAAAGAGCAAGGTTCTTGTTGTGGGGGGAACTGGGTATGTGGGAAGGAGGATAGTGAAGGCAAGTCTAGAACAAGGGCATGAAACCTATGTTCTTCAACGTCCTGAATTGGGGTTAGATATTGAGAAGTTGCAGATGCTGCTTTCATTCAAGAAGCAAGGTGCTCACCTTGTGGAGGCTTCTTTTTCTGATCATCAGAGCTTGGTGGATGCTGTGAAACTTGTGGATGTTGTGATTTGCACCATGTCTGGGGTTCATTTTCGCTCTCACAGCTTGTTGATGCAGCTCCAACTTGTTGAGGCCATCAAAGTTGCAGGAAATGTCAAGGTATGTGTTTTTCGTATGTATGTGACACACATCCAACTTCACATAACACCAATTTGTGTTTATCTCTTTTCATCTTGATTATGACATGAATGTAAACAAAGTAAGTGTTGTTATACAAACTGATGTATGTTTAAGTTTTTTGCTTTCTCATGGATCATGTTATAATAAACTCTTTCTATAAGTTTCTTAACAACTGCTTAAGCAAAAAGATATCATAATTAGACAAGAAGATTCAATACGATCTATAATTTTCAATAAATTTTAAGGAATAAAAGAATATGTTAAAGAAGTGTTCGAGTCAATCTTACTGATAGAATCATAGAACGTTGGGGTACACAACCATTTTTAAATCAGTGTTTTGTACCCTTCAATTCAAGCCTTAAAAGATAAATCAATCATAAGATGCCAATGAATTGGTTTAGCAGCAAATGTTATAGAAGCATAGGAAAAGGGCAATAAAAAGAGTAGGTCCAAAGAAATTGCATTGGTGTGTATACTGTGTAATCAGGTTTTGAGGCAAAGTGTATGCTCCTAACCGATATGACTAATTACTGTGCTGGTTTTGAAAAAACCACCTTGGTCTGGCCCAGTTCATTAACAGATACAATGTACCTGACAACCTTATAGTGACAATAAAAAGGCTATTTCTTCCTCCACAGATCAATTAAGATCAGCATCCATCATTTTTTTTTAAATCCTAAATTGCCCTTGTCACCTTTTTTGGATTTTCATATACAAAATGAGAAAAAAAAAACTTTTGAATCTTAGCATTCGGATGATATTTTTGAAGATACATCTCACTTTTGAATTGCATATTTCGAATTATCTTATTTTACCTTATTTGTGTTATGGATATAAATATAAAAAAAAAAAAACAGACATTTCCTATGCAGGTATTAGGTTCATTTTACAATTTATCTGGCAAGGGAGAATTAGCCCAATAAAAATAGTATGTAGATAATTTCAAAGTTTTATGAAAATTTTATTTAGTTTTGGCTCAAATTTTACAATTATGGTACATTTAATTTTTACATTTGAATAGAACAGGTGAATATTTTTATAATCTTTATCATGCTATAAAAAACTTTAGATAAGTTGAATAATTTTTATTTTACTAATGACTGTCCTGTGACATTAAGAACTTATAATTTAAAAATTTGTTTGTTGTATAGCGTTTTCTGCCTTCAGAATTTGGCATGGACCCTGCACTTATGGGACATGCACTTGAACCGGGAAGAGTAACCTTCGATGACAAAATGACTGTAAGGAAAGCAATTGAAGATGCTAACATCCCTTTCACTTACATCTCTGCTAACTGCTTTGCTGGTTACTTTGTTGGTAACCTCTCTCAAATGGGGACCCTCCTCCCTCCACGAGACAAGGTCATTCTCTATGGTGATGGCAATGTCAAAGGTACACCATATTTTAGTATGACACTCTTTGCTGTCCAAGTGTGTGCAACTTATTCATAGTTTAAGAAATTAAGATACATTCACAGGTTGTCCAATACTCTATATATACTAATGAATATCCATTCACAATGCAGTTGTTTACATGGATGAAGATGATGTTGCAACATACACAATCAAGGCAACTGATGATCCTCGAACATTGAACAAGACTGTGTACCTAAGACCACCAGAAAACATTCTCACTCAAAGACAGCTAATTGAGAAGTGGGAGAAGCTCACAGGGAAGCAACTAGAGAAGTCCAGCATAAATGAACAGGATTTTCTTGCTTCCATGAAAGGTAAACAGTATACCCAGAAGAGAAAGTACTAAACTTTTCTAATAATTCATTTATATCACCAAAAGATGACTTTGGTGAATGTGGATTCCAGGTTTGGACTATGCAGGCCAAGTGGGAGTGGGGCACTTCTATCATGTTTTCTATGAAGGGTGTTTGACAAATTTTGAAATAGGAGAAGGTGGAGAAGAAGCTTCAGCACTCTATCCAGAGGTGAATTACACGCGCATGGATGAATACCTTCAAGTGTATGTGTGATGAGATTATAGGCATGAAAAGGTACAACACCAACCAAAAAAATTGGGAGTTGTTAAAATACAATTATTGAAGAGAGAGAATGCAAGAGATTCTAGTTTTTTTTCTGTTGAATGGTTTGTAATCATGTCTGCTGTAATTGTGAAATTTAATTTTTCATCTGAATTCCCAAACATAGAAGAAAATAATGGTCACCTCGATTATTGTTGATGTTGCCATTGCAAGCCTTTGAACTCGGGAGTGAAAAGAGAAAAACAAATGTAACCATTTTTAACTGAATAGCATGGATTTTGAAAAGGGTCTGTGATGTGATTGATATTTTAGCATCAACCTAGGGAGGGACAAAATTATTGAGAATATCTAGGGAAAGGGGTATATATCATTCAATCTAATGCCTAACTTAAAGTCTGACAATTCAAAAAATTTACCCCCTGTATGAAATCATATTGACATCCATTTCAGCCCCACCTGCAGATACAAGATCATTGCTACCCTTAATGTTCAAGTCAAACTCTATTGAACCCCCTTCAATCTTGGGCTTTTGATCCCTATTTTGTTCTCTCCCTACTTCCTCATAATGGAAATCTGAGCCATGATTCTTATTATAAAAATCAGTCACTTCTATTATGTTTTCTTTGCTATCTTTATTCATATTTTCCATGAAATTTGACAAAGCAGAGTTGAATTCAGTCAACTGAGCTCTTGATGCTTCAAGACTTCCTGATCCATCCAAGGAAAGGGTTCTCTGAGCTTTCTCTAACACTGCTTGCAAATACTTCCCTTGAGCCTCTATTCGCATCTGCAACTTCTTCTGTACCTGTTGGCAAGAAAGGAGTTTATTTAACACAAATGAATCAAGATTTTCTACAGTTGAACAGTAAAATTTAGAAAATCACATCTTACAAAAATGGAATTTAGAACTATGCAGGATAAAAATGAGAAATACCTCGAGCTGGTCTTCCAATCTCTTTTGAACTTCAATCTGATGCCTCAGTGCTTCTGCTATCGGGATCTCTCTATTTTAGTTAAGAAAATTTGTTAGGAAACGGAGAAACCAAACAAGTGCAAGAAGTGAGTTGCATTTACACAACTTCAGTTTTTTTTGTTTTTATGAAGTACACAAAGCTAAAAGGGCTTATTAAGGGGACAAGAAATTTAGATGAGAGTTTGGTTCATAGAAACTATAGTTATGCATATAATCTGAAACATACCCCCCTTCATTATCACCTCTGTAACTGGTGTTAGGCCCTGAAGAACGGTTACTAAAATTTACAAACGAACATCCTAAAAAGAAACAGAAACATGGAAAGAACATTATTACGATATTATCAAACATTGCCAGATATTATGTTCTCTATTTAAGTGAATAGTTTCTTGAGGTAAATCAACTGACAACTATTCTAAATGATCTGTTAAAAAATTGCATAGTATACTCAGTGTTTGTCAAAACTTGAAACGGACTCACTACTATTCTCTTTGTTCAGTTCCTCATTTTGTTTTCGAGCCTGCTGTCCAAGTCTGTACTTCTGCAAATTAACAAATAACAATGCCAAATTATGACTCCAAATGGTGATTCTTTGATCATCGTTATCAGAAAATAAGAAAATTACTGAGAGGAAGACCAAACATAGCATGAGGGAGGTTCTACTTCAAATTTTCTAAAATTTGATTCATGAATTCCAAAAATCATTCACATATAAATTCAGTATTTTCACTCCTTCGTTTAGACTACTTTTTTTCCATCTTTCTACATGAATTTTTTTATAGAACTAATTAAATAATGATAATATCAAATCAAAATAACTTATACTTTGTCTTTTCACTTCTTCATCTAACTATCTTTCCTTCTACATTTTGTAAACTTATCCTCATGAATGAAATCTATTACATGCAAGTTGAATCTAATTACCTGTAAATGGCTCTTCAAATGATATAGTGTCAGACCTTTCAACCCCATTAACCTCAGAACAGACTTCGGAGTCGCCTCTGAACACAAAACAAACCATTTCAGATTAATGTCGTTTTCTGACAACAGAAACTTTCACCAACATTAAACCAGAAGATTATAAAATATTCCTAATGATCATTGAGTAAACATTGGATCAGTCCACAGCGTACATTAGCTGTACAAGAAAAATCCCTAGAGCAAAAAACTCGAAGGAAAGTGATTGGATATTTCCATCACATGTTTTCCCTTTCATTCTCCCAATGAACCAACGATTTGTTTTGTACCGCAAAAATAATGTACAGAGGAGGGACACACCAAATGCTACTTTAATTTCAGCATACATCAGCATGCAGATTATACGAACAACCCTTTGCTAGACAATACATAATTCTGTGACCAACCCAATTTCTTGATTTGGCGAAGCAAGTAATTGTAGTTTCTAAAAGCACCCCGTTACTCCACCTTTTTTCTACCCTTTCTGAACTCCAGTTTCAACAAAAACTTATCTCTCAAGTTAACTTTCTGTATCAACAACACCAACAGACATAATGCACATTTTTTAAATTCAATATACAAAAAAAAACAGAGACAGAAGAATTTGTTTAGTGAAAATACTTTTCAACTCTCAAAATTGAAATCGAAACATGCAACAATATGATGAGAGAAAAAAAATAGTGTACATACTATCGGGGCCACCAAGCTTTGTGACTGCATCCACAAAGCGATCATGAAGATCTGTTGTCCATCTTAGCCTTGGCTTCGGGTCTCGTGTCATAGTCATCACCACTCCATTATAACTTTCTCTTCCTCCACCCTCCATCACTCACTCCCTCACTTCTTATGCTTCTTCTTCAATTCAACTCAACCACCTTACTTTCTTTTCAACTTGAAAAGCAAATTCCAACAATCCCACTTGCAGCTTTTGCTTTATATATACCTCTCAGCCAAACAGCGCCTTCATTCTATCATCCCAAAAGCGAAAAAGGAGAAAGGAAAAAGAAGGGATCAGCTTAGGCCACAAGAAGATATACCATATACCCTTTGCAACTGGGCACTATGTTTTTGCTGATAGAAGAATATGCAATTCCACAACACACAACTCAAACAACCCCTAAGAAAAACACACTCTGATTATTAGCAATGATAACCTATTGGAACCAAACCATAAACACCAAACAAGTCAGAACAGAACATCATTGATTAGACACAAACAGAGGACTAGTGCGGCTAAAATAGAAAAGAAAAAAAAGGTGGCTCTATAGCGTAAGAAGCAACACTAGTAATAACAAAAGCATTAAATACGGCGTTTGATGGACTCTTATAATGATCTTTTGTAACAGTAATTCAATTATTTTGTTTCTAGTCATAAATAATTAACTGTTGCTAATATTTTAGATGCATGAATGCATCGTTTTGGTGCAATGCATATAATTATTTTTATTATTAGTAATTAATAATGTTGAGTATTATTATTATGAGGTTGTAGAAACTATAGAAGCTACAATTTAGTTATAGGAACATGTTAGAGGAAATCTCGGCGACGAATCCGAAGTAACATCGTGGATACTACGTTATTTAATCGGAGATGAAACAGTACGGTGGTTTCATTGGTGCGCGTTGTGGCCGTTGGATGAGAATAACTGGAGAGGGTAAGTGATCGAACGGACAACAATGCGGGATGGGAGACACGTGGATGCCAGCGTGGAATATTCGGAGGACAGAGAAATTTAAGAAAAATGAATGATGAGAGTTAGAGGGTCACATCACATGGATTGGATTGGAGAGAGAGGGAAGTGGGGCCCACAAAACGAACACGTTTTGGTTTGTCCGTTAGGGATGGTGACGGAAGAATATTCCCTCTCCGGCGGAGGAATGGAGGTGGGAGATGCATGCACTGTCTGAGACCACATTCTTTTTTAATTATTTAGTTAAATCCATCCATGCACAACTCGCCCTGTTTTACACATAATTTTGAATTTTCTTTTGCATTTAACATATGTTCTAATATCTCGTCGAATGTTAAAAGTTAAAAATAATTTATATTTTTTTTTCTAATTCACAACAGATAATATCTCAATAACTAATTATGTTATTTTTCAGATTTGATTTCAGAACAATTGTAAGTAAAATAAAACGCGAGTGAGATTAAAAAATGGGACTTTTTTTTTTTTTTATCCAAAATGTGTTACAGAAGAACAAAACAATGTTGGGTTCTGTTCTGTTCTTTCCAGAATACTGTAATTTGGGTCGAGAATTTGTATAATGTGGTCCATTACTATAGAAGCTGTTCCAAAAGTTACATATATCCAAATTGTATGTAAAACAAACATTAATTTTGTATCTTATGATTTTAATGTTGAAGTGTATCAGTGGTAACTTAGGTGAGAATGAAATTTGAACCACTGGAACAGAGTGCCCAACTATGCAAGATGGTAAAATTGTTGGTTATTGAAGAAATGTTTAGTCCGTGAAGAGGTGATAATCTTCCAGATCTAACACACAGTTCTTCTGTCTTATTTTACTCCATTTTTATCGTCTTCTCCTCATTTTTTATTGCCTGGATTTTATTCCTTTGCTTCTTTCTGGGTCCATCCTAATATCTCTTCCTCTCTGCTTTATCCACAGAATCACGATTAACTCTTCTCCTTAAAACAATAATTTCAACAAATAAAATTTTGTTTTTACAAGACATTAAAAACACTTAACTTATTCTTCTTCTCTTCTTAAATTCCCGGCTTTTTACCAATGAGTGGGCTTATTAGCTAGTTTGGATTCTTTGTTACGTGAACTTTGACTTATTCTTAATTATTGAATATGGACCATCACTCAAATATTGGATTTGGTTCAACTCTTGACTTTTAAGTTCAGATCACTTTTGGGTGGATATGTATCTACAAAGAGTTTCGATGATAAAGTTAGCATCAATATACTCAATTATCAGATAAAAAAACTCTACTTACTTATTAAGCAAATCACATATTTATAATATTCATTGTTAAACTTAACTTGGTTGGTTGAACTTTTACTTTTCATACCTTACTATTACTAAATATATTTTTAGTATTTTGAATCTATTTATTGAAGTTTGATAGAATGTTATCTTACTCTAATATTTATTTATATTATTTTAATTTTTTAATATGCTGACGTCTTTCGATTTTTCGAATTCTCGGCTAGTAAGTACAAAATTCAAAATAAAAAATGTAAAGCTTTTAACTTTTAATTTCTTCCTTTATTTCAAATTTGAATTAATGCACTACCACTTCTAAACTTGCAATCTTATAGAATGGTTTAAAATATTAATTGTTGAAGAGTCTAAAAAAATACTATAAATTTGTAGAAAATGATGTGGTGGATGGGAAGTTGGCAGTTGTTATGGCAATGCAATCTACTATGGATCACATGTTCGGTTGGGCTACACTACAATGTCATGATGGTGGGAGAAATGTTCAAAATCGCATGCCCACACCATGCTTTGTTTCTTCCAAGGTTCACACACTCACTTTTTTTAATTATATTCTACCCTTTTCTAAAAGCAACATCTCTTTGAATACAAGTTTTTCTAAATAGCAGCTTCTTCTTCTACAATTCAAAAAGCCAACCTTGTGATCAATGCATTCATGTAACAAAAGTGGTTCAAATAGTAGTATTTTATTAAAAAGAAATTATGCTAAGAAACCAGTTTTCAAATGCAAGATATAAGGGACAAACAAAGGGACTAAGTATTTGATGCTCTAGTTTGTTACTTTTCTTTGAATGAAAGCTCCACTGCCACTCAAATCCACACACCCAGTTTCACATATTCCAATTTTAGCAAAGTTGGAGCACTATGCCCAAACAATCCCCATCATTTACCTATATATATTCATCTGCATCAACACTCATAACCAGGATTCAATTCAATAAGCAATGTCATTTCAAAACATCTATGTTGAAACTTTTGATGAAAATAGCTTAAATTTTGAAGCAAATGATACAAATTACACATGGCTCTTGCTGCAAATATCTTGCAGACGAATATTCAGAAGGTGATTAATAAATAGTTTGATGCAATATGTATTAGTCACTATTCAACACTTCTGGAAACATGTGCACCAATCCATTTTGGACCCTTCACCACATCAAAGACTAACACATTTGAAAAATGAAATCCAGAAGTGCAGTGCATCAAGAAAATTGATCAAAGTTCTTTGTGTTTCATTTTTAATCAGCTTAATCAATTCCTGGGATAATTAACTATCAACATCACCCGTCAACTCATGATAAGAGATGCAACTTTATACGATTATGCATGCTCTCATATTTCTGTGCACGCGCGTTTCAAAGTTTGGATAAAAGCAGCTATCATCATCAGTTAATATACATATAATTTTGTTTATTTTGTATGCTTAATCCGTCCATGATCAAACATGTTGGTTGACTTAATATTTCAAATAATTAGACACTTATTAAGCATGCATTTAACCTCAGTTTGATGCAGAATCCCTCTGCGAAAGGAAGTAATGACAGTATGACAGACCAGACAAAAGTTCTTGAGAGATGAAATTAGGAAGAGGAGCACTAATTCTGATCTAATCTCGTAAAATCTATTTATAAAATGTTGTACTCTCTAATTACTTTTTAATTAATGTGTGATTTTCAACTACTAAGTGTAGTTTCCAACTAATAAGATTGAAGAGTAAAGAAGGGTTATTAAAGAGTGAAGCAAACATGATGTTGCCTATTCACCAACATAGAGCCCACAAAAGGACCCTTGGCACTCAAATTTTGTTTCATAGTTGATTGGTACTGAAACCACGCTGTTGGGAACATGATTATGGTGAAAGGAAAGAAGAATTAGTAGCATGAATTTCAAACTCTGACTAGAGTGCCTCAGAAAACCCAACTATTCAAAACTGGTCTCAAAGTCAAGCATTTCAAACCGTTGTTGCAGAGCTTGATAGGAAGAAAAAAAATGAAAGAAAAAAGTTAAAAATGGTTGCTTTAAGTCGAAGTTTGGTATAGATGAAAGTGAGGAAAAGAAGAGGTAAGAAAATGAAAATGAATGAGTATGAACACTTTGGAATAGATGAAACAAAGAAAAAGTTATAAGAAAAAGAAGTGGGGTCTACATATTTTTAATTGTTGTGCTCAATTATAAACAAAATGCTATCATTTTAGATTCCACCATTACATCTTTCAATATCATTATTTATTTTTCTTTTTTAATTTAGCTTATCATAATATTAATTAATTAATTATACTTTTGCTCTTTTTTAATTAGTTTGTATATGTAAAAATAAAAATGATAAAATAATACTTTATTAAAATTAATAAAATATATTCCAACTTTTTCTGAAAAAAAAAAAACTACTGGACATTTGTCATAAAATAAAAAATATTTCATAAAATTTTAAAAATTCAGAATAAAAATAAACTTATTAAAATGTATCTGCATGGCAGTTACGAGAAAATTTTAAAATTAACATAACAAATCTATATAAATTAAAATAAGAGCTCGTAATAACATTTTCTTTCATGGGAGATTATCTAACTAACTTTTAGTCTCTTTCTTAATTCTTTTATCACGTTTTCATTTTTATGTTAATATTAATATTAATCTATATCTATAAAGGGAATTTTTTACTGTTCTAAATTGTTTTCCTATTTTATCTTTGCTTAATATTTTGTTTTATTAATTTATTTTGATTATTTGAAAAATTTATAATTTTATAAGTTAATAAAGTAGTTTTTTAATTTTAAAATTTTGTTTTATTTGTTATCACTTAAGTGACAGAAAAGTGGAGAGATTAGTAGGTTAATTTAGTTTTTTGTCACATATATGGTAGGAGAGTAGAGAGATTGGTTAATTTTCTGTTTTAATTTGATATTTTATATAAGCAGTTTTAAAAATTTTATTTTATTTGTTTGGCAGGAAAGTAGAGAGATTAGTAGTTAATTTTATTTTATTTGTGGTCACAGTAGGAGAATGAAGAAATTGATTCTCCTCTTTAAAACAGTTATAAGAAGAAGTTTTGAATGTAGAATAGTTTTTTAATTTTTTCTCTCATTTTATCTCTCTCATCCCTCAAATCTCTTAAAACTCAATAACATATCTCTCATACAAATACACATGAATTTATATATATATATATAATAGTATAAATAAAAACTAAAAATATCCCGCTATTATAGATAATAAATTTATATTTAATGAAAATATTGATAAAATAATAGTATTTACAGTATTATTATAAATATAAGTAATAATAAATTTAATATTAAAAATAGTAATAGATTTTACAATTAAGTAATCTTAAAAAAATATTTTTACAATATTTCTCTCTCATAAATAAATTATATTTTAGTTTTTTCAACTAACGAAACTTCTATTTCTACTTTTTTTTTTTACATTTCTCTTAATTTCTCATCAAAAAAATAATATTCATTTCTACTTTATTTTTCTTCATTTTATTTTTTCATTTTTTCCCTTATTTCTTTTTTCTTTACCAAAGAAAGTTGAAATAACTATTATTTCTCATTTTTTTAACTCATTTTCCTCCATTTTAAAATTTAATATTTATTCATATATATATATATATATATATATATATATAATATGTAACGCATATGTGTATAACAAAATAATATAATTTCGAAATTTCTTCATTAATTTAATTTTCTCATATGATTACAAAAGTGGTCATTGAACAACACAAAAATAAAAGATTAAACATTGCACAAATTCAAACACGGCTTATTTATATTTTTAATTTCTTAAATTTGATTTAAATTTATTTTTTATTTCTCAAAATAAATAAATAAAAAAGAGACTGGCAATCAATTGGCTTTTAAACCTAAAATTTAAAATAATTAAATTATTCTCTCTTTTTTCAAATTTTAATAACTAAAGTAAAAGTGTAATTGAGTATTTATCTACTTAGCTATATATTTCGATAGAGGTTTTGTGTCTTAGCATAACAACAAAAATAAATGCATTCGTGAACTTGGGTCAAACCTTTATCAATGTGAATAAGATAGTAAATACTAATAAATAGATTCCTTTTTCATACTTTAACCCTCCAACTTTTCTTTTCTTTTTTTTGAAATATCTTGGACACAAATTCATTAGAGCAAATTAGTGTAGCAGTGGATGAACCTATCTTTACCCTTGTTTACCTTTATAGTTAGATTGAAGCCAGTTTAAAGTCATGATTGAGGGAGAAGAAGAGAAAGTTTGGGTTGGACGGTGTTTGTTGTTTTTGTTGGAGATTATACATCGACTAGATATTAGGGCATTTCATAGTATATAAGTATAAACAAATCTCACGTAATTAGTCGGTTTATATAGTTAAATTATACTTAAAGTCCACGTATTAAATATTTAACTCATTTAAAGTCTATCCTAGTGAGAGTTTGTTGGGCTTATCAGGCTACCTGCTATCGGATCACCCATAAATATATAGTATCACACACAACTTGTCACTCTCTTCGTGTGAGGGGTGTGTACGTTGGAGATCTCACATTGAATAGAGATTGAAACATTTTATAGTATATAAGTAGGAGCAAACCTAACTTTATAGGTTGACAATTTTATAAGGTTAAGTTAAACTTAAAGTTCACTCCTTAATATCAAGATTGCAGCACAAGTGTGTCTCAAGATTCCATTCATTTATGTCTTAAGAAAGTTATCAATATAAAATATTTATAAATTATTTTAATAAAGTGTACAATTAAATTTATAAAACAAATTCACTAAGTAAAAACTAAGTGGATAGATGTAAAATTAGAATTTACCATTCTGGCTAGTTTCTTTTTATTTATTATGACTTGGAAATACTAAAGGAAAAGACATATTTTGAATTTAAAAATGATGATTTGTGGTTTAAAATATTCTTTGATTCAACCTTATAAAATTAACTTATAATATAAGGTTTAGATCTGTCAATTCATGTGTGTAACTATATATTTATGGGTGATCTGATAGCAGGTGGCATAATAAACTCAATAAACTTTTTCTAGGTTAGACTCTAAATGACTCTTATATTCTATCAAGAAGTGGATTTAAGTCTAACACAATCTTATTAAATTAGTTTTAAGGTGAAGTTTGCATTTAGGGATGAGAATGCGCGACGGGTCATGTGGGCCAATCATTGGTCCTCTACTAAAGTGTGGTGTGGACTCACTAATCTAATCTGCTTAGGCCCGCTCCGGATAACCCGTAGCCTATCCGGGCCAATTGCGGGACAAGACGGGTTGGCCCGCTGGCCCGCATAACTAAAAAAATATTTATTTTATTTTTCTACAAAAAAATAATATCTCACTCACATTATTATTGCATTGTGACATTTATTTTATTTTATTTTAAAATAATTAAATTTAATGTACCAAAAATATATGTTTTATTTTAATCATCTAAAGAAGTTAAAATTAAAAATAAGAGTGAATTTAGTTTTAAGTAAAGTTTTACATTTAAAATTTGTTAATAAAAAATAATATAAAGAAGAAATTTCATTAAAATATTTTGTAGCAAAACTTTGATAAAATACTCTCGTACAATTACATACGTATAGAAGAAAAATATATGCAAAACAAAATTTTAATTATTTTTAATCAAGTCTTCTAACCACGCTCATACTTGAATGCCTTTATATTTTTTTTTATCTTAATTGAATAATTAAAACAAAGATAAAATATTATTTTTTCAGCAGTAGAATTTCTTTTTACAATTAAATTTTAATTTTAAAAAAATATTTTCCTTAGTAAATAAGCTCAATTGTTAACTGAGAGTTTTTATAAAAAAAAAATAATACGCACAATTGTTGAACTTTTATTAGAAATATCGTGCAACTAACCAAATATAGAAAATAATTTAACGTTGAAAAGATGATGATACCGATTTTTATGCATGAATGATATTTTGATTATTCACTTACTCAACTCAAGTGTCATGTTTTCTATGTATTTATTTATACTTAACCTCAAATTTATACATCAAAATATCAATAATCTCATTCTAAAAATAGTTACTAGTGATAAAGCAAGTCTTAAATAAATTTCAATAATACTAAAATAGCTAATGTATATCATCTAAAATTATTATCATTTTTCTTGTTTGAGGGGAAAAACTAACACCTTTATACCATTATTTAATAAAGACACGTAATATTAACTTATTTATTGTTGTGTTTCTACACTCTAGGTAAGAGAGTAATTGATGATACTACCACAATTTTGAATTTACCGATATCTGGAACCTCTCTTCTAATATGAACAGCAACCTCTCTTCTAATACGAACTCCTAATATCAGCAATATATAATACTACAAGAAAATTATTGAATAAAAACCAATTTTAAAAATAAAAAATAATTAATTGTTATATTGACTAAATTAGATATCAATTTAAAAACTTAAAAAAAATTAATTTTTAAATTAATTTCTATTATTCATAAATAGTTTCTAAATTAGTATCTAATTAGTTATCGAGAAAAAAAGAGTAAAAAATGGGAGTGACAAAAACTTGGAGGGAAGGAAAGGGAGAAAAGTAAAGGGTGAGAATAACTTTAAAAGGGAAAGGCAAAAGGGAAAAGGGTCGTCGGAGGTAGTTTGGTTTTCTTTTTAACTAATGGTGGGAGTGATAATAGAGAAAAAAAAAAAAGGTGAGAATAGCATGGATGCTGCTGTTTTCATGCTGTGGATTGACACCAATTAAAAAAACAACATTTAATTTATTAATAGTATATTGTAATAATGTCCTGCCAACTTTGTGGTTTAAATAAATCAACATTGAAGTATAGAAATGGATATTACTATATACTACACAAATTACTACTTTCCTTATTGTTTACACATAAATTTTATTTGTTTATTTTTTTTTTTAAAATAATTTGTTTTTCTAAAATAATTTTATTTAATAATTTGTTTTTCTAAAATATCACAACTTTAATTCATAAGTGACATTTGATTATATTGTGATAATATGTATTTTTTTTTACTAGAATGGTGTTTTAAGAATAATATCGAAATATACTAGTCAAATTTCACGTAAATAATCGACTTTATTATTTTGTTTGAAGTTAACTTTTTTATGCTTATAAATGATAATGGAGGTAGTAAATAAAGAAGAGTAACTTTATATATATATATATATAAAGTTACTCTTCTTTATTTACTACCTCCATTATCATTTATAAGCATAAAAAAG